>Ga0310690_10002537_pt1 | contig 29418 bp, 32 predicted proteins | sample AusTroGonzalo_MG_2_FD_207661 | JGI IMG/M metagenome (GOLD analysis project Ga0310690, IMG submission 207661) | Bovine rumen microbial communities from tropical cattle in Woodstock, Queensland, Australia - Gonzalo_04 (v2) (version 2) | ecosystem: Host-associated > Mammals > Digestive system >...
CCGTCACCGTGGCTCCTCCGTCAGAAGTCACGTTGCCTCCACCAGTGGCAGAGGTCTGAGTGATGTTTGTCACCTGATTTGTCGTAACTGTTGGAGCGGTGACGTTTTGTGAGGTGGTAAAGCTAACTTCCGTGCCATAGCTCGTGCCTTCGTTATTCTTGGCATAGGCTCGCACATAATAAGTTGTGTTTGCAGTCAAGCCTGTCATGTTTACCGTGTAGCTGCCTGTTCCTGTGCCGCTGTTCGCATGGCTGCCGCTTGTGGTCGGGTTGTGGTTGGTGCTCCAGCAAATACCGCGTTCCGTCACCGTGGCTCCTCCGTCAGAAGTAACGTTGCCACCTCCAGTAGCAGTAGTTTGAGTAATATTGGTCACCTGACTCGTAGTGACGCTGGGTGCTGAGTTGGTTTCTGAAGTCTTGAAACTCACCTCATTGCCATAACTGGTGCCTTCACTGTTGATAGCATACGCCCTTACATAATAGGTGGTGTTAGAGGTCAATCCCGTCATGTTGACAGTGAAACCTCCTGTACCAGTGCCTCCACTGGCATGGCTTCCATTTGTTGTGGGATTGTGGCTTGTGCTCCAGCAGACACCTCTTTCTGTCACGGTGGCTCCGCCGTCATCAGTGACATTGCCGCCACCTAAGGCGGTGGTTTGGGTGATGTTGGAGACTTCTCCCGTAACTACTGTCGGGGCATTGGCCATGGTGGTCAGCTGTTTTTCGCTACCGTAACTGGTTCCTGCGCTGTTAACCGCATAAGCCCTCACGTAATAAACAGTTCCTGGTTCAAGATCTGTCATCTCCGCCGTGAAAGCTCCTATACCCGTGCCGCTTGAAACATGACTGTCATTGGTGGTCGGGTTGTGGCTTGTGCTCCAGCAGACACCTCTCTCTGTCACCGTGGCCCCGCCATCGTCGGTCACGTTGCCGCCACCTGTAGCGGTGGTCTGGGTGACGTTGGTAGGAGCAACAGTGGTCACCGTGGGTAGGTTGGCGCTGGTGGTGAACTCCTTCTGTTCGCCATAGGTCAGACCCTGATTGTTTTTGGCGTAGGCGCGAACATAGTATTTGGTTCCAGGGGTGAGGCTGTTGATCGCAACCGTGAATGCGCCTTCACCAGTTCCACTGGTAGCGTGATTGTCGCTCACGGTCGGACTGGGCTCGGTGCTCCAGCAGATGCCGCGTTCGGTCACTGCGCTGCCGCCTTGATCAGTCACGTTGCCGTGACCTTTGGCTGTAGTAGCGGTGATGTCAGTGACCTCTTGGGTGGTCACCACAGGCAGACCTTCCAAAGCCATAAAGCTCACTTCGGCACCATAAGCAGTACCTTGGGTGTTCTTGGCGTAAGCCCTTACATAATAGGTCGCATTGGGTGTCAACCCTGTCATATTCACCGTGTAGCTTCCGGTGCCAGTACCGCTGTTAGCGTGGCTGCCGTTGATAGTAGGATTTGGGCTGGTGCTCCAGCAGATGCCACGCTCAGTGACATTGCTGGCTCCTTGGTCGGTGACGTTGCCCCCGCCTTTTGCACTGCTGGCAGTGATGTTGGTGATGGACGAAGTGGTCACTACGGGCAGACCCTCTGTTGTGGTGAAAGTCAAATCGTCGCCATAGGCAGTGCCTTTAGCATTGGTGGCATAACAACGGACGTGGTAGGTGGTGTTGGCCATAAGACCTGTTAAAGTAACACTGAAAACGCCCAAAGTTGCTTCACTGGCTGCTTGATGATGGCCGATGATGGTCGGGTTGGCCTGTGTGCTCCAGCATACGCCACGCTCGGTGAGGTCGATGCCGCCGTCATCGCTCACGTTGCCCAAACAAGTAGCGGCTGATGCTGCCACATCGTTAACTTCTACTGTAGAGACTGATGGTAGCGAAACGGCGTTGCCCGTCCTGAAGTCAATCACCTCGCTGAAGCCAATACCCATGGCATTTTTGGCGTAGGCACGCACATAATAATGGGTGGATAAGGCTAGGTGTTCCATGCGGATGGCATACTGTCCCAGTCCCCCGCTGCTGTGTTTGAGGATCTCGTCATCCATCATCGGGTCGCCGAAGGTGTTCCAGCAGATGCCCCTTTCGGTCACTTCTTGTCCGCCTCCAGTGACCACCTCGCACTTGATGCGATAAGTCGTGCTGTCGATCTCAATGGCCTCTGAAATGGTAACCGTCGGTGACTCGCCGTTTTTAGAGGCTTTCACCGTCAGCTCTTTGCCTCCATCGGCTGACGAGGTGATAAGCAATATTGTGGTGTTTTCGCCAGCTACCAACAGGTCGCGGTTAATAGTGATGACGATAGGAAGGGTGACACCTTTGTTAATTGTCCCAGTAGTTTGGCTGATGTTTGAAACCCATTCAACGGACTTTTCTATGTTGAAATCAATGGATTGATTGCCCCCGTTGAAGATATTGAACGTTTTCTTGGTCACTCCTGCATCCGTGCCGAAGTTAAGTTCCGAAATCTCATGGTGTTCATTGTCATAGATACGTAAAGAAGCGGGAAGTTTTTCTATTTGAACATCACGGCGGGTCTTTTTTTCTTCTAAAACTTCAATAACATAATCGTCAATAAGGTCGGTATATCCTGATTTGGAAACTGTTATGGAATAGCTTCCAACAGAGACTTGAGGGAATTCATAAATGCCATCGCTTCCAGTCAACGTAGTCTCCCCGCCAGGACGAAGCTGTACATTGGCATTGCCTACAGGTTCGCCAGTCGAGAAGTCGGTCACCAGTCCGAAGATGGAGCCAGGCTTTTCTTCTTTTCCACAGCTGAATAACACACAGCACACAATAATCAATGCCGCCCATTTGAGGATATACTTTGTCTTCATAACGATATTTTGTAGTCAAAAAACGTCACAAAGATAAGAAAAATATTACAGAAATTCTATTTCACCACCCAAATACTCACTTCGTAAAGCAAATATAGCGGTATGGTGACCAAGATCAGTGTCATCAGGTCGGGAGGGGTGATGATGGCGGCCAGCACCATGATGGCGACCAAGGCGTGTTTGCGGTATTTTCTCAAGAATGATGCTGTAACTACGCCGAGCTTGCCGAGGAAATAGGCAATCACGGGGAGCTGAAACACCAGCCCCATGATCAGGGTTAAGGTGGTGAAGGTGCTGATGTAGGAATGTAGGGTGATGTTGCTCTCCACCACGTCGGAAACGCTGTAGGTGCCCAGGAATCGGAACGAGATGGGGAAGAGGATGAAATACGACATCAGCACGCCAACGACGAACAGGACATAGACGATCACGGCTACGCGGACGGAGTATTTCCGCTCTTTTTCGTAGAGGGCAGGGGTGACGAAGCGAAACAGCTCCCAAAGGATATAGGGCGAAGCAGTTAAAAGCCCGAGATACATGGCCGCCGTGACGTGGGTCATGAACTGGCTCGACAACTCGGTGGCGATCAGGTTGACATGGTATTCGTTGAAGGTGAAGCTTGATCCCAACCAATGAAGGAACTTCTCGATGTAGCGGTAGGTGACGAAGTTCCACTGGCTGGGAGCCATGAGCATGCGGAAAGTCCAGTCTTTAAAGCAGAAAAAGACGATGGCTATAGTTATCACCACGACGATGATGCGGATCAACATACGGCGGAGCACTTCGAGGTGTCCTCCGAAAGTCATGGCGTTCGGGTCGTTTTCCACTTGATTTCTCTTCACGACAAATGCGTTTCAACGAGCAAAGTTAGTGAAAAATACGATAGTCAGTCGGTTTTTTCGTCCTCTATCGGTTCGTCGTTTTTGGGAGTTTCTTCAGAGACTTGCTCATCCAAAGGCTCGTTCATGCCTTGCTTGAAACTTTTCACACCTTTTCCCAAACCTTTCATCAATTCAGGAACTTTTTTCCCTCCAAAAATAAGCAAGGCTACGCCTGCGATAAGCAGTAATTCCGTGGTGCCGATGAATAGCAGTATCATGATACGAGGTAGATTTCGTTGGTTTCAAAGTTGATTTCCCAATTACCGTTTTCTGTGGACTCCCATTGGTATTTCTGTGCCATGCGGTCCCACCAGTCTTGGAACTTCGTGCCAGTCTCGCCCATGTCCTTGACGAGTTTCTCGTAAAGCTCGGTATTGTCGGCGTTGAGGATTTTCGCCAGTTCGTTCAGGCCGTTGCGGCGTTCGAACAGCTGCTGGATTTCGTTCTTTTCTTCAGGGGTGACCTGACCTACTTTTTTCTTCATTTGTTGGTTATATTAAAGGGGGACGCATGCGATGCGTCCCTACGTTAGAATTCTTTCCTGATATCAAATGGATCCAGGTAACGGATTTCCTTGATGTCGATCTTTGGCATAAACTCGCCCACTTTGCGGATTTCGTTCAGGAGGTCTCGGGAAGCGTTGCGTTCGATGTGCGCCATCACGCATTGCTGGTGCGAGGGCGTGTTGTTGTCCCAGGTCAGCTTGCAGTTGAGCCAGATGCAGCGGCGGCACTGATAGGCGTCGCAGTTGCGACACAAGGGTGCATGGTCGAGTTGGAGCAGTTGTGGGTTGGGGATGTCAAATCCTTTCTCCAAGTCGCCAACCGAATTGTCCGATGAAGGATTGTGATGGTTCAGTTGGTTGAAGACCTTCATTTGCTCATCATAATAGAAAGCTGGACAGAGGTAGAACTTCCCATTAGGCGCAAGAGTAATGTTGCTCACTCCTGCTTCGCAGTTGTGCATCTTTTCTAATTGCATCCTGTCGGTGAGCAAGTTGAATTGGGGCGATAGGCTTTATTTGTATAAGTCAAGTATTGCGGCATTCCACTCATTCAAGACCTGTTAATAAGTTTCAATTTGCTCGTCCGTGAATTGCTCCACATCGGTGATCATCGAAGGAAAGACGAATCACTGTCGCCATCTTCGTCTCGAAGTTGGTCGCCATGTTTTTCCAACTCCGAGACGGAGTTGATGACAATGACATCAGTTTCTCCATCGTCCGAGATGCCCGTAACAGGTTTACATCCAATAGAATAAATCTTCACATTGTCGATGCTCTCAATGACCGAAGCATATTCCTCGGGCAAGGCATAGTCAGGGAAGACATACTGAATCATCAGGTTCTGCTTCATCCCGAAGAGGATGCCTTTCTTTAAGGTCTCAATCGGCATCAAGTTGCGCTCTCGGTAATCTTATACACGCGGTTGAGGTCGTGCTTTTTCTCCGTCCCGTCGATGGTGATGCCGATGGATAGGTGATCGCGGTTCTTCTTGATGAAGTCCTGCACGGGCTTCTCGTGGTAGTTGATGCCGTTGGTGGAGAAGGAGAAACGGTAGCTGTTGAACCAATGATGATCGCGCTGATAAAGTTCGGTCCTGATGTAGTCACAAATCTTGTCGATGAGCTCTATCTCCAGAAAAGGTTCGCCCCCAATGAAATCCCATACCACCGACTCGTAGGCGAAATCCGGGTCCGTCTCATGGTCAAGTACATAGTCGATGAAGGTCTTGGCCACCTCCCACGGCATCCGCTCTTTCACGTTCTTGCCCACAAGGTAGCAGTATTTACAGGCCAATTGGCAGTCCTTCGTAACGATGAAGGTGATGTTCTTCGCCATGCCGGATTGCCAAGCGGATTGGTTTTCTTTGATGGAATTCATCTATTTTATGTAAATTATGTTCTTTTAGATGATCCTTTGCAAGAGGTTGTGCATTTTCCTTTGCAATTATTAATACAAGCAGTTGCGCAACCTTTTCCACACTTTAGTTCACAATCAGTTTTGCATGACCCAGAACAGGTTCCTGAACAGGATCCCGAGCAACCATTCATACAATTATTGTTATCTTTTTTGCATGATTGCAACGCCGTTGGTGCAACCGTGGCCAATACCGCCATTCCTAAAATGGGCAAAGTCTTTCTTGCCGCTTCCTTGAAGAATTCCCTTCTGTTTTTAAGTTCGTTTTTCTTGTAATTACATGGTATTTGGATGATTATTCTGCATCTTGTACGAGTCGTACACTCATACGTGAATGTATTCTATGTGAATAATCGGCTTGACTAAAGATTTGTTCGGCAAAAAACACACACATGGAACACTTAAATATTTGATATGGTGGATTGTAACGAGTAGCAGACCAGTAAAGTCCGCTTGGGTTGTTTAATACATGTATGCCATAACCCGAGATACCGTCATAATAACCATCGGCTGGTAAAAAAACCGCACCAGCTTTTTCCATTTTATTCCAATCGGAATAACTGTATTTGTTTCTTGTCCAACCTGTAGTACCTTCTTCGTTAATTGCAACAGGGATACTTACCCCAGAAGGATGAGAATAGTTGTCGGGGAATAAAATGATGCCTGGATAAATACCTATTTTAGCTTTTGCGTATCGGGCATTGTTTACTCCGCCTATGGAAGAGGCTCTCCTACTATTAAATACATACTTCCATTCGACACTTGTTAAGGTGCGCCATTGATTAGGTAAATTGCCTCCGTTAATGATGGGGTTGAATACTCCCCAATCTGCGTTAGCATAATTTCCTGTGAGATTACCATAAAAAAAGTAAGAATCGTCATTAATGTCAGTAGAAGAAGGTAGATATGCGGTAACACCTCCTCCTGGGTTCCAACCGCTGGTCGCCCATCCAAAGTGAGAAATCCAATCGCTATTTGAGGATGCTGTGTGTTCATATTGTTCAGCAGCAAATCGAAAAGTATTAGTGGAAGCTTGATATTGAAGATTACCTTGTGAAAAATACACTTGTTTTCCATTGCTTACTGAAAACAAACCATTTATTGCTCCTGTAGGATAATATGGAATGTCTTCGGTAACGAAACTCACTTCATCACCATAATTCGTGCCCTTGCTGTTAGTAGCATAAGCCCTGACATAGTAAGTGGTGGTAGGATTAAGATCGGTCAATTCACAAGTATAAGTGCCCGTGCCAGTACCACTTGAAGTGTGTCTGTCGTCAGTTGTTGGCATCTGTTCAGTGCTCCAACAGATTCCACGTTCTGTAACAGTAGCTCCTCCATCCGATTCCACATTGCCTCCTCCGATAGCACCCGTCTCGGAAACCTCAGTAATCTCTGCTGTTTTTACTATAGGAAGTTCAACGGTTTCGTCACCTCCGCCACCGCTGTTTCCACCTCCACTTCCTCCATTGTTTGGATTATTTGGATTGTCGGGTTTTGTACATCCCAAAACGATGGTCATTGCAATCAAAACGATTGTCGTTGCTGTTAGTCTAATTTGTTTTTTCATGAAGAATAGTACTTGTTTGCTAGTTTTGGCTCAAAAAAGATAGCGGTTATTGAATAGCGAACAGAGCGGAACCTCCCAAACTTATCCTTATTTCCAGCAATGTTGAGGAACAAAGCGAAGAATGCGCTTTCTCTGGCCGAACCGTTTTCTCTCGGCATGGCAGGGGCAAATATAGATAAAATCTGGATTTGGCAAGATGATGAAAGGAAAAAAATGAAATTCTACGAAAAATATTGCGTACATAATCAAAAAATGATTGTTTTTGCATAAAATTTCGGCAATGACAATTAGGAATTGGATTTATGATCGGTCAATAAGCGGGCTCCCGACTTTCTCGTATGAGGATGTTCGGAATGCTTTTGTGAACTTGTCGGAGCAAGTGGTCAGCAACGAATTGTATCGCATGGCGAATCAAAAGATTATCGTGTCGCCTTACAAGAGGTTCTATGTCATTATTCCGCCCCACTATGCGGCGAAGGGTGTTGTGCCACCTTATTATTACATTGACCATTTGATGCGGTATTTGAACAAGCCTTTCTATGTAAGTCTGCTAAGTGCCGCCGAGTTGCTGGGTGCTGCACACCAGCGTCCGCAAAGGTTTTTTGTCACAACAGAGTTTCCATCTTTCCAGTCATCAAAGAAGAAGAATTCGCTTCTTGCATGGCAGTTCAGAAATAAGATACCCAATTCGTTTCTGCAAACCAAAAACACGGAAACGGGTAGGGTATCGTTCTCTTCTCCAGAATTGACCGCCATCGATCTTGTACAATATGCCCGTAGCATTGGAGGCCTGTCAAGGGCGGCAACCGTGCTTGCTGAACTTGTTGAAGTTATGTATGTTTCGAAAATCACGGAAGAGATTTTGGATTACACAACGGTTTCGACCTTGCAACGTCTTGGTTATATGTTGGAGCATGTGATAGAGAGTCAAGACCAAGCCGATGGCCTTTATGATTTGCTGGTTCGTTTGGGTAAACGTTTTGGATATGTGCCGCTTAGTCATTTCACCGCTTGCGGTAGTGAAGTGGAGCGCGACAAACGATGGAAGATTCTTATTAATTCACAAATAGAAATGGATGATATATGATAGACCAAACAGCAATAACACAATGGAGAAAGCAGAAGCCGTGGGATGACATTGCTCAGGTCGAGCAAGACCTTCTCATCTGTCGTTGCCTCGTGGCGATTTATAGCGACGAGTTTCTCGCTTCGCAGTTGGCTTTTCGTGGTAGTACGCAAGCCGAAGCGGTACAACAACATTTGATTGACAGGCTATAGAAATCAATCAATCGTTATTCCACCATGATTTTCAGGATCTCGACGTCGGTCTCTTTCATGCCGAGGCGGCCGAGGCGGCCGATATGGTCTATGGTCTCTTCCACGTCGTTGCCCACGATGCCGTCGCCGCCGAGGAGTTCGTTGCCTTTTTTGGCCATCTCATAGCCGAGGATGCCCGACTCCACAGAGACGGCGATCTTGCCTGCGCACGAAGGCTTGGCGCCGTCACACACGATGCCGGCAGCGATACCGAGGGCGTTCTCCAGGGTGTGGCTGATGACGTCGAAGTCTTCGCCCATGAGGTACGCGATGCCGCAACCCGAGGCGCAGCCAGCACTGACGGCACCGCAGTATGCCGAAAGACGACCGATGCCAGTCTTTTGGTGGATGGCCACCAGGTTAGAGAGGGCGATGGCGCGGATGGTGCGTTCCTCGTCGATATGGTACTCCTCAGCGTAGGCCAAGATAGGCAGACTGACGGTCATGCCTTGGTTGCCGCTGCCTGAGTTGATGATCACGGGCATCTCGCAGCCGCTCATGCGGGCATCGGACCCAGCCGCGGCCCAAGCCCGGGCCTTGATGCGGATGTCGTCGCCAAAACTCAGGATAGTGCTGCCGATGTTGGCACCCCAGTTGTTTTTCAAGCCCTCTTGTGATATGGCTTTGTTGCACTCAATCTGAGGGCAGATGATGGGCTTCAACTCTTCGAGGTCAACAGTGTTTGCGAAGTCGTAGATCTTCTTCATGCAGAGGCACTTGCGATCGGTGAGCTTGGCGTTGGCGTCGGCCTCGTAACCCGAGTCGAACAGTGTCTGTTCGTTCTTTTCGATCTTAACGATGTTGGTATGGTGTCCGGCAATACGGACGCTCGCGGATTGGTTGCCGTCGTATAGGGTGACGGTGACGTCGAGTTGTGCGATGATGTTCAGGGGAACGATGGTCATCAGGGTGTCATCTAGGAACTTCGAGATCTCCTTTTTCTGCTCGGGCGTCACTTCAGCGATGACTTCCAGCGCCTTCTCGGGGTTACCGGCCACGATGCCCGCTGCCACGGAGGCTTTCAGTCCTTTCATGCCCTTGGTGTTGGGCACGATCACGCTCTTCACGTTCTTGATGATGTTGCCGCTGGCCTTGATCTCCACCCGTTTGGGCAGACTGCCCAGCACCTCGCGCGCCTTTGCGGCAGCGTAAGCCAGACAAATAGGTTCGGTACAGCCCATGGCGGGCACGAGTTCTTCTTTCAGGATAGCCAGATAGGCTTGGTAACAACAATCGCTTTTATCCATATTAATTGCTTCTTGAAATCATCACTAAACTCACTTCCACGTCGTCATTTTCGGAGATCAGCTCAATCCAGGTGTTGTTTTCGCTGAACCATTTATATTGACCGCCGATGCGGAAGATATAGGTCTTTTCCTCTTCGCTCTCGCTGATGGCAAGCACGAAACCGCCGTTTTTGCCGCCGTCGCTGCCGAAGGAGACGATCATCGGGAAGCTCTTGCCAGGGGTGAGGTTGCGGGCTTTCAGGATGACGTAGTTGGAACGACGTGAGGCCACATCGACAGGGTTGAAGGTGAACCGACGCGGGGTGTTGGTCGTCAAGGTGAAGGCCTCCTTGTTGAGCTCATAAAGCTTGTTGTCCTCGATGATCTTGTTGATCCTAGCGATCATTTCGGTGGGGTAGGTCTCTCCGATATTCAGCTCCTCAGCTTTGGCGTAAGCCTCAACAGCTTTGTCGAACGACTTGGAGGCAAACTGCTTGTCGCCATCTTTGATGAATGTGTTGTATTGTGGACGGAGGGCTTCGATGCGCTCACGCTCCAGACGCTCTGCCTCGGCGATACGAGCCGCTTCTTCGGCGGCGAGTCTCGCAGCCTCTTCCTCCGCTGCTTTGCGGGCGGCTTCTTCGGCGGCAATCTGGGCTAAGATACCGTCAATCTCGTTGATTTTGGCGGTCGCGATGGCATTGCCGGCATCAATAGCAAAAACTTCGTTGTATTTCTGTTTAGCTTCCGCGTATTTTTCTTCTGTGAAGAGTCCGTCGGCAGCACCAAGGATTTCTTGGATTCTGGCTTGTCGTTCCGCTTCTGCGGCGGCTTCTGCGGCGAGTCTCGCAGCCTCTTCCTCGGCGGCTTTGCGAGCGGCTTCCTCAGCAGCCAAACGTGCAGCCTCGGCTTCAGCGGCCAAACGTGCGGCTTCGGCCTCCGCCGCGAGTCGTGCGGCTTCCGCTTCAGCGGCAAGGCGAGCGGCTTCTGCTTCGGCGGCTAACCTGGCGGCTTCTTCCTCTGCGGCAATCCTAGCGGCTTCCTCGGCATCTTGCTGGGCGATGAGCGGGTCAAGTCGAGCAATCATGTCGGTGGCATAGGCATCGCCAGCAACCACGGTCAAGGCATTTTGGTACTGGACTCTGGCTTCCTTATACGCTTTGCTTTCGTAGAATTGGTCGGCCTGTGCAATGATGGCATTATAACGGTCTTGGATGTCCTTGGAGCCTTGCAGCGACTGTAGTTGGCTCATGACCTGGCTGTCGTTGGGGAAGATTTCCAAGGCTTGGTTGAGCTTTTGGATGGCACCGTCGTAGTTCTTGCGAAGCCCCAGGTTGTTGGCTTCTTCCATGAGGGTGTTGAATCGGGACACTTTCTCGTTGTAAAGGGCTTGGAGCCGCTTGGCTTCAGCGATTCTTTCCTTGGGGAGGTTGTCGTTGGGGAAGATCTCCTTGGCTACTTCGAATTGCATGATGGCAGCGTCGAAGTTCTCCTCGTCAAGGAGGGTGTTGCCTTGCGCAATGGCTGTATCGTAGGCGTCTTGCTTGTCTTTACGCTCCTTGAGGATGCCACGGATCGTCTCGGCTTGGGCACCGACGTATTTGTCGTCGGGGAAGATGGCCAAGGCTTTGTTGTACTCTGCCAAAGCCTCTTCGTATTTGTTTTGGGCGTTGAGGGCATCGCCGGCATCGAGATGGGCGTAGAAAACCTCTTGCTGCTCGCTGTCCTGCTGGATCTTTGTCAAGGTCTGGTCGAGTTTCTTCTTGGCCTCTGCGTCGTTGGGCTTCTGCTTCAAAGCCATCTCGTAATAGGTCTTGGCACTGATGTAATCCTTTGCGGTAAACTTTGTATTACCGCTTCGCATCAGCGATTCGTAACTCTCTGCATTTTGTGCTTGAAGGCCTGTTGAACACAAAATGGCCATTCCCAATAATAATCCTAAATATATCTTTTTCATTTCTTTTCTTTTTTCCCCAGGGTAGGGTTCGCTTCGCTCGCCCAACCCTGGGCTACCAATATTTAACCCCTACGGGGTAACTTTTATCTCTTATCTCTTATCTAACTAATTCTTCCATCTTTAATTATTATCGTCCTATCCGACATAGCCGCCAACTCGGGGTTATGGGTGACGATGACAAAGGTCTGACCCAGCTCATCGCGTAGCCTAAAGAACAATTGATGCAACTCTTGTGCCGATTTTGAGTCGAGGTTGCCTGAAGGCTCGTCGGCGAGGACCACGGCAGGCTTGTTGATCAAGGCTCGGGCTACGGCGATACGTTGCTGCTCACCACCGGATAGCTCTGAGGGCTTATGGTCTTTTCTTTCCGTAAGATTCAAGTATTCAAGAAGTTGCATGGCGTGCTTGACGGCCTCTTCCTTTGGTGTGCCACCGATATAGGCGGGGATGCAGATGTTTTCAAGTGCAGTGAATTCTGGCAACAGGTGGTGGAATTGGAACACGAAACCGATCCTTTTGTTTCGGAACTCAGCCAAAGCCCTGTCGTTGAGCTTGTTGACTTCGGTGCCATCGATGCATAATGATCCACGGTCGGCGCGGTCGAGGGTGCCGATGATGTGGAGCAGGGTGGATTTTCCTGCTCCTGAAGCGCCCACGATGCTCACAATCTCTTTCTTGGCTATGTGCAGGTCGATGCCCTTGAGCACCTCAAGGCTGCCGTATGACTTGTGTATGTCTTTCGCTTGGATCATGCCGGTGATTTGAATCTGCAAAAATACGGAAAAATCTTTGTTATTTCTTGCCTTTCCCGTCTTTAACCTTCAATTTCTTGGGTCTCAGTCCTTTATAGGCTTTGTCAAGGATTTCCTTGGTCATTGAATAATCGCGGTTGACGGTTCTTACCGAGTCGTTCAAAGCGTGCGAAAAGAGCCATTCGTAGGTCTGGTCCATGTAGAACACTCTGGCTAATCGGGAATGGTTGATCTTTTCCAATTTATTGAAAATCAATAGGCTGGTGTCGCCGCATGAACACATGGAATCCACCACGCGTTGTGAGCATTTGACAGGTACCAAGTTGTCGGCCGTTCCATGGATGATCCAGAGGGGGACTTCGGTGAGGCCGCACAGGTCTTTGGCAGAGGAGCCACCGCATAGGGCAATGGCGGCAGCCACCTTGTCGGGGTAGGCCGCCACGAAGTCGAGGGTGCCATAGCCTCCCATGCTCATCCCGAGGACATAGAACCGGTTGGTGTCAACGGCATAATGGGCAGCCGTCCAGTTGAAGAGATCCATTACCTTTTTGGGTTTCCAGGCACCTGACGATTGTGGCGCAATGACGATGGCGTCAATCTCTCGGCCCATCTTGAGGGCGTCGATACTGCCGTATCTGAGTACTTTCTCCAAGTTGTTGCCGCAGAGGCTTTTACCGTGTAGGAACATTACCACAGGCATCTCACAAAGCTCGGGATCGTAGTCCTCAGGGACGTAAATCCAGAAGTTGTAACCGCCTTTGATGGAGTCGCGGCAGGCGATTAGCTGTGCCGAGGCCATCAGGGGGACGAGGAGAGCGAATAGAAGCAGTATTCCTGTTTTTCTCATAGATTATTCCAACGCAATTTTATAAATTTTATTGCCCCTTGAGCCGAGAATCACCTTGTCATCGACGACAATGGGCGATGACTCGAAGTTGGCTCCGACCTTTTTGCTGGCTACAATCTCGCCGGTCTTTCCTTTGATAAGGTAAACGTAGCCATTGCAATCGGCAGTGAAAATGAACATCTCGTCGCGGTCGTTGAAAAAAGGAATAGGCGATGACCAGGCGTATTGATGGGTCTTGGTTTGATAAACGATGCTGCCGTCGGCTTTGTCCATGGCGACCAAATAGCCTTTGGCTTCAGTGTTGTTGATGCAGAAATTGCTGAATAACAAATTGCTACAATCTTTCGATCCCATCAGTGGAGAGCCGAACATGCCGCCGTTCAGGGTCTTACCGTCGATATCGACTTGTTTGCCAGGGATGGCGACTTCCCACTCCAGTTCTCCTGTCAGGCCGTGGAGCTTGACGAAATGGGAGGCACCCGAGAGTCCCTGCTTGTCGATCTCGCAACCTGTATAAACGTAGGGGATTCCGTCCTCCACATCCACGAGCGGAGTGGCGTCGGTGTCGTCGTGGTTGTTGTAATGCCACACAGGTTTGAGGGTGTTGAGGTTGATGCAGAGGATGTTGCCCATGTTGTCGGTGGTATAGCCGTAGTTGCGGCACACGGCCATGGACGATTCGATGCCTGGCGAATGGTGGATCTGCGAGGTGGAGTAGCGTAGGGTGGAGTGCAACAGGTATTTGCCGTTGCCGATGTAATATTTGTATAGGGTTCCGTTTTCACCTGGTCGAAACAGGAAACTGTCGATGACCACCGGCGACGAGTCGTAGGCACCCCAAGCCCTCCAGGCGCGTGGATCCTTGCCGAAGGAATGGGTCTGCTCGCCTTTGACCATGTTATAGACGGCGTTCCCGAAAGGGGCTTGCTTCTCAACGCCATGGCCGATATACAGGTTGCCGTTCATCGAAGGGTCAAATGAAGGAGTTCCCTTAAGCACGTTTTTGGAATCGAAATAATCTCTTGATGGCTCACCTGTCTGGTAATCAATAAAGTAAACATATCCGCAGAGCGATCCGCAGATGATTTCCTGAAGGCTGTCGGGCCAGTGAACGTAAAGCGGTTGGCCTGTCCAACCCGTGCCGCCACCCCACGATCCATGGCTGGTCTTGGTCTTGTCGAAAACCGTGGTGAACACCCATTCCGTATGGATGTTGATGGTGTCGCCATGGATCATTCCATGGAAGTTCGGGTTCCTTGACGGTGCTCCTCTGAACATATAGATTCCATCAACGCCTTCATATTTGTCGCTGAGGTCGTTCATGATGCCGGAGATCGCTGTCTCGAAGGTGTCGATTACGAAGAGGAGCTTCTCGGCCGAAGGAAAGATGGTGTCGGGGAACGGGGTGATGACGGTCGTCGTTTCCGCTGGTGTCTCGGCAAAGGTGTCGGTCACGGCAATGCTTATGGAATCTGAGGTTCCAGGGATCACCACCGGAATGGAATCCACAGAGGCAACGGGGTTGTCTGTAGGCGTCACAAGGTGCGTCCTGCACGACATGGCGATCAACAATAAGGCTATCAGGCCAAAAGAGATGTGTTTTTTCATGATTATATAAGATACGGCAAAGTTAGTAAAAACACCTATTGAAAAAAGAAAATATTGCGTATCTTTGCCATTTCAAATCAGTTTCCTTATGTCAAAATCCAAGATTCAGCAGAAATATGACGCTTTTGTGGCCTATTTTGAGGAGCATATGCCATTGGCGGCTTCGGAGCTGGTTTTCAACAATCCGTACGAGCTGCTGGTTGCCGTGATCCTCTCGGCGCAATGCACCGACAAGCGGGTGAACATGACCACTCCGGCCTTGTTTGAGCGTTTCCCTGATCCTGAATCGATGGCGGCTTCGTCGGCGGAGGAGATTTATACCTATATAAAATCGATCTCGTATCCAAACAACAAGGCTAAAAACCTTTTGGGCATGGCTCAATCCTTGGTGAACGACTTCGGTGGGGTTGTTCCCGATAATATGGAGGATCTTCAACGATTGCCCGGCGTGGGGCGCAAGACCGCCAATGTGATGATGGCTGTGGCCTTTGACCAGCCTGCGATGCCGGTTGATACGCATGTGTTCCGGGTGGCCAACAGGATTGGGTTGACCAAAAACTCGAAAAATGTGACTGCCACGGAACGCACTTTGGTGAAATATTTCCCTCGTGAGGTGCTCTCGAACGCCCATCATTGGCTGATTTTGCATGGGCGTTATGTCTGTCATGCACGAAAGCCGCAATGCGAAAAGTGCGGAATTTTTAATATTTGTGATTACTATAAGAAAAAATTATTATCTTTGCAACTGGATAAATAGCGTGTAAATAATTAATAATTAAAAATAAATAGTTATGACTACAGAAAAAGTACAGGAAGATGCCCAAAAAATCAAGCAGGAGAAGCTGAAGGCCTTGGAAGCCACCTTGGGCAACATTGAGAAGAATTTTGGCAAGGGCAGCATCATGCGCCTGGGTGCTGAGGCTGAGAAGATGGAGTCGATCTCTACCGGATCGCTGGGCCTCGACTATGCCTTGGGTGTGGGCGGTCTGCCGAAAGGCCGAATCATCGAGATCTACGGTCCCGAAAGCTCTGGTAAAACCACTTTGGCATTGCATGTGATTGCCGAAGCGCAGAAGAAAGGCGGCATTGCTGCTTTCATTGATGCCGAGCATGCGTTCGACCGTTTTTATGCCGCCAAACTCGGCGTGGATGTGGAAAACCTGTTGATCTCGCAGCCCGACTATGGAGAGCAAGCCTTGGAGATTGCCGAAAACCTGATCCGTTCGGGAGCTATTGACGTCATCGTGGTGGACTCCGTCGCTGCCTTGACACCCAAGAGCGAGCTTGAAGGTGAGATGGGCGACAGCAAGATGGGTCTGCAAGCCCGACTGATGTCGCAAGCCATGCGTAAGTTGACCGCAACGATCAACAAGACGGGATGCATCTGCATCTTTATCAATCAGTTGCGTGAGAAACTCGGAGTGCTGTTTGGCAATCCTGAGACGACCACCGGCGGTAATGCCCTGAAGTTCTACAGCTCGGTGCGTCTCGACATCCGCAAGGTCAGCCAGATCAAGGATGGTGAAAACGTTACCGGAAGTCGTGTGAAGGTCAAAGTGGTGAAAAACAAGGTGGCACCTCCGTTCCGCAAGGCTGAGTTCGACATCCTTTACGGTGAAGGCATCTCCCGCACGGGTGAGATCGTTGATCTTGGCGTGGAGACGGGCATCATCAAGAAGAGCGGCTCGTGGTTTAGCTATGGCGACGCCAAGTTGGCACAAGGCCGCGATGCGGTGAAACGCTTGATCGAAGACAATCCGGAACTGGCTGAGGAACTGTCAGAAAAAATCTTGGAAGCGCTTGAAAAGACTGAACAATGATGAAAAATAGATTGACTTGGCTATGCCTGTTTTTGACTTTGGCCTTTGCGGCTTGTGACCGTTCAGGCAACAAACCCAAAGACGATCATGACCAAAACATTGAGGAGGTGGGTTCTTCCAAGGACCCACTTGCCCTTTTGAACGACTCCATCGCCTTGGATGAAAACCGTGCGGATCTTTATCTGAGAAGGGCACAGGTTTTCATGGAAAGGGAACAGGTGGGTTCGGCTATGATGGATGTCAACAAAGCCATCCAGCTTGATCCTAATAACGTGGATGCCTTCCTGCTGTTGTCGGATATATACTTTGTCCTAGGTCAAGATGCCAATATCACGGCCACCTTGAACAAGGCCTTGGAGGTGGATCCTTATGATACCCGTCCCATGGTGAAGCTCGCTGAGTTGAGCCTGTTGCAACAGAACTACAACCTCTGTTTTGGCTATATCGACAATGCGCTGAAAATCAACACGTACAATCCGAATGCCTATTTCGTGAGAGGCATGGCCTATTTGGCAAGGCAGGACACGGTGTCGGCCATGAAAAACTTCATGATAGCGCGTGAACAGGACGCCACCTTCGTGGATCCTCAGCGTGAGATATGTGGCATATATGTGGCACAGCGTAACCCCATGGCGGAGGACTTCCTGCGTTCCATGTTGACCAACTTCCCCGACCAGCCGATGTTACGTTACGATCTCGCCTTGTTCTTGCAGGATAACGGTCATCCCGAAGAGGCTTTGGAGCATTACGACACCCTGTTGATGCTGCAGCCGAACAACAGCCGTTTGCTCTTCAACAAAGGCTATGTCTATTTCGTCTATCTTCGCGATAACGAGAAGGCCTTGGATTATTTCAACCAGTCATTGCAAAGCGATCCCAACTATATCGACGCGCTCTATAACAAAGGCCATGTGCTGGAGCGGATGGGCGACTACGTCCAGGCCAAGTCGATCTATTCGGCCATACTTAGCGAGCATCCCGATTACCAATTGGCAATTCAGGGGATGAACAGGGTTTCGAATCAAGCGGAATAAGACGAACGCGTTCGTCTTATTCCGTAAGTAACTTCGCTGCGGCGTTAAGCTTCTCGTCGAGGCGATTCATCGATTCGTCGATGCTGCCTTCGATTTTGCCTTTCATGCTGAAGTAGAACTTGATCTTGGGCTCGGTGCCTGAGGGACGGATGCTGATCTTCGATCCGGTCTCGGTGAAGAACTGAAGCACGTCCGACTTCGGTAGTTTGATCGGGGTGACCTTGCCGGTAAGCAGGTCTTTGGCCTCCAAGCTCTTGTAATCGCGGATCTCCACCACTTTCTCGCCGACGATCTCGGTGGGCGGGGTGTTGCGGAATTTGGCCATCATGGCCTTGATCTCCTCGGTGCCGCTGATGCCTTTCTTGGTGAGGGAGACGAGCTTTTCCTTATAGAGGCCGAACTCACGGAAGATGTCGCAGAGCAGTTCGTAGAAGGTCTTGCCTTGTTCGGCGGCCCACGCCATCGTCTCCGCCAGGAGGCTGGTGGCGATGACGGCGTCTTTGTCGCGGACAAAGTCGCCAGCGAGGTAGCCATAGCTTTCCTCGCCGCCGCCGATGAACTGTTTCTTGCCTTCGAGTTCCAAGATCTTGTCGGCGATGAACTTGAATCCGGTCAGCACATCGTAACGGTCAACGTTGTATTTCTTGGCGATCTCGAACAGCAGCTCGGTGGTGACGATGGTCTTCACCACGAACTCCTTGCCGGTGAGCTTGCCCAACTCATGCCAACGGGTCAGCAGATAGTAGAGGAACACGCTGGCTGCCTGGTTGCCGTTGAGCAGGATGAACTCGCCCTTCTCGTTCTTGACGGCCACGCCAACGCGGTCGGCATCGGGGTCGGTGGCCAGCACCAGATCTGCGTTGATCTCTTGGGCTTTCTTCACGGCCAAAGCCATGGCAGCAGGCTCTTCCGGGTTGGGTGACTTCACCGTCGGGAAGTCACCATCGACCACCATCTGTTCCTCGACGCAATAGACGTTTTCGAAGCCCTTGCGCTTGAGGATTTCGGGCACCAAGCGGCGACCCGTGCCATGGATGGGGGTATAAACGATCTTCAGGTCTTTGTGTTTCTTGATGAGATCCAAGGAGAGGGAGAGGCCGAACACCTTGTTCAGATAGATGTCGTCGAACTTCTCGTCCAACACGGTGATGAGTTCTGGGTTGCGTTTGAAGTTGACCATCGAGGGATCGAGGATCTTCTCAACCTCGGCGATCACGTTCTTGTCGTGGGGGCTGACAAGCTGGCCGCCGTCATTCCAGTAAGCCTTGTAGCCATTATATTCCTTGGGGTTGTGCGAGGCAGTCACCATCACACCGGCGTGGCAGTGCAGCTCACGCACCGCAAACGAAAGCTCGGGAGTAGGGCGGAGGCAGTCGAAGATAAACACCTTGATACCGTTGGCCGACATCACATCAGCGGTGACGTTGGCAAAAGCGGGACTGTTGTTGCGGCAGTCGTAGGCAATGGCCACGCGGAGTTCTTTCTCGCCTGGGTTCATCTTCTTGATGTAGTTGGCGAAGCCTTGGGTGGCCATGGCAACGGTATAGACATTCATGCGGTTGGTGCCGACACCCATGATGCCGCGCAGACCGCCGGTGCCGAACTCAAGGTTGCGGTAAAAGCTCTCTGTCAGCTCGTTAGGGTCGTTGTCAATGAGTTCCTGAACCTTTTTACGGGTCTCTTCGTCGTATTGGTCGGTGAGCCATGCCTTGGCTCTTTCAAGAATGTTTTGATCCATGTTATTTAGTTTTTATGATTAATTTCTTCAATGCATTTCGCAAGGCTTTCGCGCCATGACGGGATTACCATGCCGGTCACCGACTTGATTTTGTTCAGGTCGAGCACACTGTAGGTTGGTCGTTTGGCCTTGGTGGGGTATTGGTCAGTCGTGATGGGATTGACGGTGCAGTGTTTTCCGCCGATCTCCATGATGGCTTGGGCGAACTCGAACCAGGTGATCTGTCCTTCGTTGGTGAAGTGGAATGTCTCCTGAACAGGCTCAAGGCCGTATTTCCCAAGCAGTTTGACGATGGCCACAGCCAAGTCGGCAGCCCAGGTGGGACAGCCTCTTTGGTCGTTTACCACGTTGATTTCGGGACGGGTGTCGCCGAGGTTGAGCATGGTCTTCACGAAGTTTTTCCCCCATGAGGAATAGAGCCAAGCCGTACGGATGATGATGTGGTTGCAGCCCGTTTTGCGAATGGCTAGCTCACCGTCGCGTTTGGTTAGCCCATACACCGAGGCGGGGGCGGTGATGTCGTCTTCCCGATAGGGGCGGGTGCCGTTTCCGTCAAAGACGTAATCCGTTGAGATATGGATGAGCGTGGCTTGATGTCTTTTGCAGCAATCAGCCAGGATGCCGGGAGCCTCAACGTTGACCTTTTGGGCCTTGTCAGGTTCGTCTTCGGCCATGTCAACGGCGGTATAGGCGGCACAATTGATACAAACACCAATGCCGTTGGCGCTGAAATAGCGCTCAACGGCATTGGGATCACAGATGTCTAAAGTGTCGATGTCGGTGAAAAACCATCGGTGTGAACAGTTGTCAGCGGCCACTTTTTGCAACTCATTTCCGAGTTGTCCGTAACATCCAGTCACTAGAATATTCATCGCGGTACAACATGATTAGTCTTCCTCGAAAGTCTTCTGGAAGTTGGTCTGATAAAGGTGTTTCTTGACGCTGTCGAACTCATACGAGACACGGTTCCATATATCCACTTCCCTCTTGATGCCAAGGATGCGCTTTGAGGTTCTCTTCAGGTTGTCGTCCAGGTGGTGGAAGATAGTGCCTGAGATGCCTACGAAGAATGGGCGCTGACATTCATGGGCAATGGCGATGGCCTTTTGGATTTCGGGGCTGAACCACACTACCTGCGACAACTTTTCGTTGTTGAGGGTCTTGGTGCCCAGAATGTTGCCGTAGTCGATGCCCATGGAGAAGCTGATGTGGCAGTGTTTCTCGATAATCTCACGAAGTGTGGTGCAGAACAGCGTCGCGGTTTTGAGAGCGATATCCACGACATACGAGACGTTGTAATGGTGTTTGGGATAGATCAATAAGAAGCTGTAGGGCGAATAGCAGTTGAAAAAGCCGCCGGTGTTCTTGCAGATTTCCTGAAGCGCGTTGTAATAGATCTTGTAAATTCTTGCAGCGAGACGCTTGCCGGTCTTCAGCAGCAGCGGGATGTTCTTTATCTCAAAGTAGATGATAGTGGCCTCCATCACGATGGCCGTACAGTCGGTGTCAAGTGTATCAATGAAGTTGAAATCGCTTGTGTTGGTGTAGTTAACATCAACATCTGACAGTTCAGTTGTTTTATCTAAAATGTTTTGGATCAGACTCATGATACTCAATTTGGTTTACACTTATTCCATATTGGTATAAACGGCTTGGATGTCTTCGTCTTCATCCAATTTGTCGAGGAACTTCTCGATATCGACCATCTGTTCGTCAGTGAAGTTGACGGTGCTGTTGGGGAAACGTTGCAGGTTGGCCTTCACGATGTTGATTTTGCGTTCTTCAAGGGCATCGTGCATGGTGCCGTAGTCGGTCCAAGCGGTATAAACGGTCGTTGTGGTGGTGCCTTCTTCTTCGTCGGTTTCGGTGACGATCTCGTCCAGACCGTAGTCGATGAGTTCGAGCTCAAGTTCGTCTTTGTCCATGCCGGCGGGCATTTCGATCTCAAACACGGCTTTGCGGGTGAACATGAATTCGAGGGAACCCATGGGGAGGAAGGAACCTCCGCACTTGTTGAAGTACGATTTCACATTGGCCACGGTGCGGGTGGTGTTATCGGTGGCGCAATCCAGCATGCATTGGATGCCGTGAGGGCCTTTGCCTTCGTAAGTGACTTCCACGAGGTTGGCGGCATCCTTGTCGGAGGCGCGCTTGATGGCGGCATCGATGTTATCCTTGGGCATGTTCTCAGCCTTGGCGTTCAGGATGGCCTGACGGAGCTTGGGGTTCATGTCTGGATCCGGACCGCCTTCCTTGGCAGCGATGGTGATTAGTTTTCCGAGTTTAGGGAACACTCTTGACATATGTCCCCACCTTTTCATTTTGGCCGCTTTGCGGTATTCAAATGCTCTTCCCATATGTTGTGTTTTTTGTTTTTATTTAGAGGATGCAAAGTTAAGAAATAATTTTTTACTTTCGCAAAGAAATTTGCAATCATGAAAATCCTTGTATTGACAGAACATGACGATTGTTGCGGTCCAATGGCAGCGGCTTTTTTGGCTGATTATTCATCGAAAAACCATGTTGTTTCAGCGGGGAGGCATCCGGCCAGGGGATTGCCGCTGATGCTTGTGGCTGTCATGCGCGAATGTCTCATTGATCTCGAAAGCTATCAACCCCGTGGGGTAGCCACGGTCGATTTGAATGATTTCGATGCGGTGTATGAATGTCCCGACATGCCTTGTCCCACTGAGGTTCAGGCCTGTCGCGACTTGAGGGATTCCATCAAAAACGAATCGTTTTTATACTACAAAAAAAGCCGCTTTTAAAGCGGCTTTTTATGCGATTCGGAAGAGAAGATCTCTTAGGCTTCAGCGTTCTCAGCAGGAGCTTCAGCGGCGGGAGCTTCCTCAGTGGCAGCGTCCTCGGCTGGTGCTTCGGCAGCGGCTTCTTCAGCCTTCTTGGCCTCAAGCTCGGCGAGTCTCTTCTTAGCGAGTTCTTCAGCGCGGGTTTCATTGACTTTCTTCTCGGCTTCCAAACGGGTCTTCTTTTCGCCTCTGGCCTTTTCTTCCTTGGTCTTGGCGATCTGTTCCAACTTGGCTTCCTTTTCCTTCATCCAGTTCTGGAACTTCACTTCGGCTTGCTCCTCGGTCATGGCGCCCTTCTTCACGCCCTGGAGGAGGTGATACTTCAGCATCACACCCTTCTGGGAGAGCAATGAACGCACGGTGTCAGTAGGAACTGCACCAACCGAATACCAATACAAAGCTCTGTCGAACTTCAGGTTGATCTGAGCAGGCTCAGTCAAAGGGTTGTAGGTACCGATTTTCTCAATGAATCTACCGTCACGCGGTGAACGGCCATCAGCAATTACAATGTGATAGAAAGGCTGACCCTTCTTACCATGTCTTTGCAATCTGATTTTTGCTGGCATAATTTAATGTTTTAAGTTGATTATGAATGAATTAACTAAAACCTACCCGAGGTTTCGGCTGCAAAAGTACAACTTTTTCCCGAACTGGCAAGGGAAAGGCGAAAAAAAACTAATTTTGCAGGCTGCAATATGGAAAGGAAAAAAGGACTTCATTGGGGTTATCTTGCCGGAATCATTTCGGGAATCACTTATGGAATGAATCCGCTTTTTGGCGTGCCTGTGATTGGCAAAGGGCTGGACGTCAACTCGCTGCTGTTCTATCGATACGGGGTAGCTACCCTGCTGATGCTGGCTTTCATGCTGGTGGCCAAGAAGCAGATTCGCATCTCGTGGAGACAATTCGGACTGATGACAATTCTTGGCATCCTTTTCACGGGTTGCAGCATCACCTTGTTCGAGGCCTATAAATACATCCCCTCGGGAATCGCCACAAGCATCCTTTACGTCTATCCCATCATGGTGGCCTTGATTATGATGTTTTTCAAGCAGTTTCCGAGCTGGCAGACCTGGGTCTCCATCTTCGCCGGCGTGGCAGGTGCCGTGCTGCTTTCCTTGAAGGGAGGAGGAGGCTTCATTGATTGGAAAGGCATCGCCCTGGTGGTGGCATCGGGACTCTGCTACACGCTGTTCATCGTCATCGTCAACCAAAGCAGGCAGATCAAGGCGCTTCCAAATCTTACCTTGACCTTTTATTGCTTCTTCATCGGATCGATCATGCTTTTCTGCCTCTCGAGCTTTGGCATCAAGCTGAATCCTGTGCCTGACGCTGTCAGCTGGTTGAATGTGTTGGGATTGGCGGTGCTTCCCACTGCGGTGGCTACCATCACGTTAGCGGCGGCCACCAAGTCGGTGGGCGCTACCAAGACCTCGGTTCTCGGCATCTTGGAGCCTTTAACCGCCATCTTTGTGGGTACTCTGGTCTTTCATGAGGCCTTTACTGTCAACGTCGCTATTGGCGTGGCGTTGATCCTGTTTGCCATCCTGTTTATGATCTTAACCGAAAAGAAATGAATAAGGTACGTATCACAGCCATTCGCCAGACGGTTTATCCCGACTTGATGGCCAAGTTTGAGAACCCCATCGAGCACGCTTGCGAAGTGAGGGAAGGACAGCAATGGATCTCGGTTGATGGACAATGCCCTGAAGGCATGTGCCCGTCGGCCTGGTACTCCATGAAGGAATTTGTGGAGTCGCTTGCCCGAGGCGAAGGCAACTTCTATGATGGCTGGATGCGCAATCCCATGAGCGCGATGATCAGCTGCAACGACGGTTTCAGGCCATTCAGCTTTTATATTGAGGTGATTGTATAATCATCCGCATCCCGAGGGATGCTCTATCGGTAGGAAAAACCGCATTTTTCCCAAATTGGCATTTCTTTGGCGACAATAATGTTGTAAAACCGATTGAAATCATCGGTTTGGCTGTTCCATCCTCGTTCGGCCACACCGAGGGCTTTGGGCAGCATCTGGTAGGTAGCATCGTCGAAACTTCGGATCTGCGACGACCAAAGCTGGGCTTGCACACCGATGACATCCCCTTTGTATGCCTCAGGCTGTAGCGCAAAGGTCTTTCGTTCATCCACGTATCCTGCCCAATGGAGCCCGATCTCGCTGGGATGGTCGCTGTAGGCTAGATCGAGGTAAGTAAAGGGAGCAGGGGAGAGCACCACGGGGAAACCCTCAATGCCATTGGTATTCCAAACGTTGACGAAATAGAGCGATTGCTTGAGCCTTTCCTCGGTGTCAGGCTCCAGGCCATGGCAGATGTCTTCCCAACCGGCCAGACGGATGTTGTGCGCTTCGGCAAGATCCAACATGCCGTCGATGAAGATTTCTTTCATCTCGTGGCGGTCTTTGCCCGACCATGCACCCTCGGGGACCTCGTCGCCGCCGATGTGGATGGCAGGAAGCGGCACGTTGGCTTCGCGGTGGAGTCGGATGACTTCGTCAAAAACCCGGTCGTAAAATCTGTAAACACCGTTTAAATCAACGCTCAATACGTTGTCGGTGAAATCTTGCGCCGACCAGTAATGCGAGGTGTCGGCAGGGTCTTGTAGGCGGTAAATGTCGTCACCGTACTGTATTTCAAATTTTTGCATCGCCTTGATGGATGCCCTGGAATGGCCGGGAGTGTCGAATTCGGGGATGACTCTGATGCGCCTTTCCCAAGCATATTTGATGATTTGCTGGTATTCCTCGGCTGTGTAAAAGGTGGTGTTGCCGATACGACCGTTGATGGTAGGTTTTAGGGCTTGTTTCTCCTGAAGGTCCCAGTCGGGTAAGGCATGTCGTCCAGCGAATTCAGTTAATTCGGGTAGGCCTTTGATCTCCAAGCACCACGATTCATCGTCGGCCAGATGGAAATGTAGCACATTCATCTTCCATGAGGCCATCAGGTCGATGATTTCGAGCACCTCGTCAACGGTCCGAAAGTCGCGCGTCACGTCGAGCATGAAGCCGCGATAGGGGAAGTCTGGCCAGTCCTCAAGGGTCATTGGGGGTAGGGTCGTTGGGCTCGGGCCTGCGGAATCCAGAGACTGTGATAGCTTTTCCAGAGTGACTTGGGCATAAAAAGCTCCGTCCTTGTCATCAACTTCCACGATAGGGTTTCCTTCAGCGTCGATTACGATTCGGTACCATCCAGCGGGATGCGTTTCCATGGGTTCCATTGGATCGGTGCCATACTGGATACGCTTGATTTGAGGGATGATGTCGGCGGGTTGTACTTTATATGGGTTGACTTCATGGGAGGGTTCCTTGGGTGGAAGATCTTGGAAGTGGTAAGTGATTTCCATCGGGGTGTCCGGTTTGCCTTTTTGTTGGAGGATGAAAGCCTCGGGAGCCCAACATCTTCTAGGGAGCGGCCGACCGTAATATTTGAGCGTGACTGTGCCTGAATGGGGAATGTCGATATACCATGAAGTGCCTTGGTAATGGTGCATCTCGGGACCTTCCACTGAGGTTTTGCCCTCAAAAAGTTCCTGAAACCACACCCGTGAGCCTTCCGGAATGTTGTGTAATACCAAGGTGTGCAAGGCTTGACCGTTGGCTTCGGTAGCGCCTTCGGTCCATTCTGCCTTTGGCGTTCTGGTGCAGGCAACTGTCAGCAACAAAAGAAGGATAAAGATGGGCTTGCGTTTCATGAGATTATGGGTTTATCCGCAAAGATCTGTAACGGTCATATTGGCGGCATTGATGAGGTCTTGGGGATTGATCTTGAATTGCAGTCCACGGACACCGGCACTTACATAGATGATATCAAACAATTCGCAAGTCTCATGGATGAAGGTAGGGAAGGGCTTTTTCATGCCGATGGGCGAGCAACCGCCACGGATGTAGCCTGTCAGGGGTAGCAGTTCCTTCATCGGGATGAGGTCGCAGCTTTTGTTGCCGGTTACTTTGGCGGTCTTTTTGAGATCGACTTCTTCGTTGCCCGGAATGACGCACACGAAGTAGCCCGTTTTGTCGCCTTTCAGCACTAAGGTTTTGAATACCTGGTCGATGTCCTCGCCCAGCTGGTCGGCGATATGCTGCGCCCCGAGGTCGTTTTCATCGACTTCATAAGGGATTAGCTCATAGTTGATCTTTTTCTGGTCGAGCAGTCGGCAGGCGTTGGTTTTGTTGATTTTTTCTTTCGGCATAGTTTTTCTTCTTATTTTTGGCAAAAATAATAAAACCAGTCAATAATCCATGAAGAAACGCTATACTTTCAGCACAGGTGAGTCCATTGAGGCCGACCTTGAAGACCTCCGTCGTCTTTTGGCCGAAAACCAACAGTATTTGGACAATTACGAAGAAGTTTATAGCTCCCTCGACGATGACGACTATGTCGCCCGAGGCAACGGCTTCTGCGACCGCAAATACAGCGATGACTTCATCGAGAGTCAAATTGAGAAGTATTCGCAGCGGGTGAAGGAGATTGAGAGGTGGATAATTAAGCAAACTCGTACTGCAAAATAGGCACATTGAGAGCGTTTTCCAGTTTGCTTATAGTTTCAAGTGAAAGATTCTCTTCTCCTTTCAGCAATCGGGAGATGTACTGTGGGGAGCAGCCCATCCTCTCCGCCAGGTCCTGACGGGAAATGTTTTGTTGTTTCATTGCCATGGCGATTTTGATGGCTATTCTGCGGGAATATCGCAGCCAGCCTTCTTCCTTGGCACGACGGTGCTCTTCTTCTTTTTCGCGCCACTTCGATGGTTCATTTGTTTGGTACCGGCTCAAACGAGCGATGGCCTCTTCTTGTGTCATGGTTTGATCTTTTTTTTGGTATATGCTGCAAATGTAAAAACAAAAATTCAACATTCGCAACCTATAGGTTTCTTTATTTATCAAATAGTGCAAAAACCACAAGCCCGTGCCGTCTGCCCCCCACGCACAAACCCTATCGGTAGATAGTTTAATCAAAAAAAGTGAATGGTTATTATTTGAGCAACCCTATTGCCATTTCAATGAAAACCTCGGTTGAAGCAATTCTAGGCGCAGTAGTCGCTGTTCTCACTGTTTGTCTTTGTCCAAATCAATCAAAACGTCCTCTATCATAAGCTCAACATCAGGTGAGACGCACACATTGCTGATGTAATAGGAAATCCCTATAAAGAAGGCGATGAAAAAGCATATAAAGAAAATGCTAAATGCTGGTACCAAATTAGATGGCCAATTTAAAATGAGCACGTATGTTCCCCAGGCTAGTATGAGCAACATGGTTAAAATCCATATAAACCTATTTGCTATTTTATAGATTTTCAAAGCTTTACGGAGCTTCTGTACATATTCCATTACAGGCATGGAGGAATCGCCTTTGCGGACTATTCCATACAAATAAATACTTGTGATGAGGAGCCCTAAACTCCAGAATAAAAAAATTCCAAGTTCAAGTTTCCAATAAAAGAATGCCACCCACAAGATAAACATGACGATTCTGCCAATCAATTTCCGTTGCAATTTGGATACATGCTGTTTTGTGGCTTCGCTAAAATGCCTTTCGTCAACGATGCTTTCGCCCTCCAACTTTTCGTTCAAAGTGGCCAGTTGGGCTTTCATTTCTTCCAATTCGTTGTTTTCCATGGCGTTGCGTTTTAATCGTTCGACATTTTCTTTAACTGTTCCCTGATTCTGACTAATCGTACTGAGACATTCTTGGTTGAGATTCCAATAATCTGGCCGATTTCCTCATAACTTAGGTTTTCTAACCAGAGTAGAATGATGGCTTTATCGACTACGCCGAGTTTGTTGATTCGTCGATAGAGTTGCTGGATTTGTCGGGTGTCGTCGTCGGTGTCAGTAAAGAGGTTGATGTCCATGTTGAGGGGAACCGTCTCGACACTGCGTTTCTTCTTGCGATCGAAGGAGATGCAGGTGTTAAAACTGACCCGCCAAATCCATGTCTTCAGGTCGCATTTGTTTTGGAAAGAGTCAAATCCTCGCCAAAGGTTGATGAGCGTCTCTTGGAAAAGGTCGTTGGCTTCTTCCTGGTCTTTCGAAAAGAGGTAGCACACGGTGAATACCGTGTTTTTGTACCTTTTGACAATGTCGGAAAAAGCCTTTTCTTTTTCTCTCATGGTTAGAATCGTTTTTCCATTAGACGCAAAAAAAGCGAAAAAACTACACGGAAAGAAGTTTTTCTTTTGGGCGCGTCCCCCGGCGGTCATCATAAAAACTCGCTGATCCTATCTTCCCTAATAATCTTCGGTGCCGACTTACCTGCTAGCACCAGCACCTTTTTGCCATTTCGGTAGATATGAAGCTGCCGTGACCGAACCACAGCAGTCAGTTCCGGGTCGTCCTGCATCGCTATCCAAAGCCGATGGTAAATGCCATCCTCCTCAAACAGCTTCCTTTGCAGGTGTGAGCACATATTGGTGGTGTCAATGGTCATTGCTCATCTCCTCCAGGCTCCAATGATTTCACCGACATAAACGGTGTGAATGCCGGCATCAAAGCCATCGTACCATTTTTTAGGCGTGTCGTTGCGGAAGTCCTGCTCGGTTTGGTGCCAAACCGACATGGTCTCACATTCAATGATCAGGTTGGCTTCTTCGTAATAGGGTGTGCCATGTTCGGTGTATGCCACATGGAGGCCGAGGGCAGCGGCCTTGTCGCCGTCGCGTCCGCTGTTACGGCCCATATACACCCAGATGTCGGGGTCGTCGAACTGCATGATGGTGAATCGCGGATACTTCTCCATAAATTCCCACGTGTAGCGGCCTGGAGCCACATATACCGTCACCGCTGGACGGTCGTGCCCCAGATAGTTGCCGATGCCGCCCCAACCGATGGTCATGGCGTTATTGCGTGTAGTGTCGCCACTGCAGAGGATGAGGTTTTCGGTAAACCAAGTGAATCCGTTCTTTTCAAATTCCTTTTGAACGTCAAAGGCGGTCAGTTCTCTGTTCTCTTTATTCATGGTTGGTTGTTCTTGTTTCTGTTGGTTACAGCCCGTGGCAATCAACAGGGCGAGGGCTGTGATGATGAGTTGTTGTTTCATTTTGTTTTAATCCAAAGATTAAGGCAAAAATAGTCATTTTTTCAATTGGTTGAAAAA
>Ga0310690_10002538_pt1 | contig 29418 bp, 22 predicted proteins | sample AusTroGonzalo_MG_2_FD_207661 | JGI IMG/M metagenome (GOLD analysis project Ga0310690, IMG submission 207661) | Bovine rumen microbial communities from tropical cattle in Woodstock, Queensland, Australia - Gonzalo_04 (v2) (version 2) | ecosystem: Host-associated > Mammals > Digestive system >...
AGCGCAACGCTCTGAGCCTTCAAATTGTCAATCTCCTGCTGGCACATCTTGTCGAGGATGGCCTGTGTCTGCTGCTGGATTGCAAGACGAGTCGCGGCACCTTCCTGCTGAACTACGTTTTGTGTGCCAATTGTGGCTAATCTGTTTTCACAACAGCAATTTGAGAACTGCTGCTGCATAGAAAATGCGTTCTGCATATCAGCGATCTGGTTCGCATTCAGTTGCTGCGCAATACCGGCAAAACCGGAAGCCACCGCGTTCTGGATGTCACCAAGTCCACTCATGAGTGACGCCTGATCAAAGCCTCTCTGCACAGCACCGTCTGCGTTTGCGACAACGTTTCCGCCGCCGAAGCCATTGCCCCAGCCACCAAGAAGGATGAAGAGAAGGATGATCCACCAGCCATCATTTCCGAATGCATTACCGCCCATAAATCCGTTACCGCCGGTAGGTCCAACGAGCATTGTTGCGGGGATGCCATTGCCTGTTGATTCTGCGAGTGCCATATTTATGCACCTCCAAATTATATTTTTCTTCCACTATGCGCATCTTGTGGTTGAAATTAATGTAAAAGCTTTTGCAGTTCGTTAGCCATCTGAACTGCTTTGTTATATTGTTCCTGCGAGATCTGACCAGAGTTCAGCATTTGCTGGATCTGCTGTCTGGGATCTCCGTTGAAGGTGTTCTTAAACTGCTGGAACCTCGTCAAAACGTTCTGCATGTTTCCGGGAAGTGCAGATCTACCACCGAGCAGATTAAACAGCGGATTCATTCAATACTCCTTTCATCTCATTGACAAACCGATCAAATTCTTCGCGGGTGACATAGTCCGTATGTTCAAGTACAGAATTCTGTACTCGTTCTGTGTAGTCGAAGGTTCTAAGCGGCATCGGCATACCGGAGGCGTCTGTGCTCTTGATATAGAAACACTGATTCTCACTATCCATGAGCAGTACACTCTGACCGGCACCTACCAAATATGACTTGGCACCAGCTTCACCCTGAACCCATAGGATCCCAGACTGCTGCGGTGTTGCCGGAGTCGTATACGGCACATAATTTGGTACCTGCTGAGGTGGATAAGGTCCGCTGTTATTGTTCTGCAAATAAGGCCATCCTGCCATTTTTACTCCTTCCAGTAATAGATCGGTGATTCATTCCCTGAGTCCCATGTGTCATAGTAATTTCCGTCTTTTACAGCCACTACGTGCGATCCGGTACCTAAGATGTAATTACCTGTCGGGTAATTTTCACAGAAGTTTCTGATCGTGTAGCAGTCATCCGGACAGGTGTCTTCTACGACGCCGCGCTTCCATCCTTTATCCTTTAAGTACTTGCCCCAGACCGCGTTGCTGCTCGGCATGTCACACATCATGTACCCGTAGGCAGCAAGCTCGGAATAAATCTTCTCCCAGGTGCTGTTCTCCGCGATCACAATAGCGCGGATCACGCAGTCTCCAACACGGGCATTCTTAGGATTCGGATTACATTGTACAAACATTCTTATACCTTTTCTATTGATTCCTTATCTGCCCAGCCTTCATAAGCGTAGGACCAGATGTAATATGGATGTGATCCGTTGACGATATTGGTGATCTCGCCGAGGAATTCCTTCACTTTAATCCCTTTAGAGGCAGCATACGAAGATCCATACAGTATCCCTCCACGGAAGACGACCGTGTCGCCTTTCTCATAGGCAATCACTGGGTCTTTACGTGTCATCGCCGCCTTTGGAACCCAGGCGAACTTATTGATAATCCGGACGAAATAGAAGTTCTCTGTCTCATCGCAATAATCCACGAGGTTATCAACACCGATGCGCGGATGGCCCATGTAGATGTTCGATGCAGCTGCGACAGGATCACGATACACCCAGGTTGCCTTCGTGCACTTAAGCACGTACTTCGGCGTCATGCTGTGCTGCCGCGGATCCTGTGCCTCTACCACGATGACCACATGGCCATCCTTCAGGAGGATATCGCCCACATGCAGCAGATCCGGATGCCTGGTGTACTCTTCGCCAGCGAACTTGATGAACTTGCCGTACTTCATGATGTACTCATCCCAGTACGCCGTCCTCAGGTTATTCCAGAAGTCATGATAGCCGGCAACGATGATACATGCGCAGGTACCAGCGGAGCAGTCCGTCTCACAGGGTACGCTGATAAGATCAATGTTGCCGGTCTGCATGAGCTGCTCATAGAACGTAAGACGCTGAGACTGATCATACCCGATGTTATTGTTTCTGCACATCTGAATGCCGGCCTGACCAATGTTCCATGCCACCATCGGATCTTCAGCGCGGTACACTGCTTTCCATACCTTCGGGTCCCATGTCAGGTACGGGACGATCGATACCTCAGATCCGGTCTGATCGCCGGCCTGGGATTTACCTTCCCAACCAAGCCGGCCAGCTTCATCATGATTACAAGATGCTAAGTAAATCATATTTTGCCTTTCTTTACGTTATAAGATCAATGATATCCTCTATCTCTGAAGTTGTAATGAATGACGACGGGGATATCGTGAGCACCGGCTCGTCATCCTCATAGAAAATAATGCCTTCATCCGGATCTACCTCTATGCTTTTTTCTGTAGCAATTCCTTTGTCATTGATTACCTGGAAACCGCCTTCAGCTACAATCTTCCACCCAAATTGGGCCTCGTCTACGGCATCAGAAACCTTTCCAAACGCAACAGACAGCTTGTCACCGTTGACATTTGTAATGCCGTCAATAAATACCGCGCCGCCGCGAAGACGTGCTTCCTTGCTTGCTTTATCTGACGCTGTATATGCATCCCACGCATAAGCTATGGCAATGACTGGTTCATTACTTCCTGTAGGAAGCTCATATGGGCCAATGACAGTTGTTTGTGTATAACCGGTAGGATCATCCACATCCGGGGTAATCCATGCTTCAGGATATGAACGATCAGAACTGTAGAAGTAACTGATTCCAAGGTGCTTCTCGTTCTGTGCTCCAAGTGATGCGATGGAGTACGCTATATAGGCATTAAAGTACGTTCCGTTCGGATCTGCATTTCCTTCTTCGTCACACCGTTCCAGGCTGAGCATACGGATTGCAGGATCAAGATACCTGTATGCAATAAACGTATTGGAGTACTTCGTGCTGCTCTGACCGCGTGAGTCTGTAACAACGATCTTTACGCAAATATTCGCGGCTTCCGAAGACATGAATACAGTATTCGGCAGCGTTGCAAGAGCGGCAGGTGATCCGGAGCTTACACTCGTGCCTCCAATGTCAACGTATGCACCGGTGCTCGCATTGTGGATTGTGTAACATGCTGTAGATGATGCGATCGTAGCGCCGGCCTGTGGAGTGGCTGTCCATGTCGCCGTTGCGCTGGACTTTCCACCAACGAATGCATTGCCCTGAAGGTTTGAGTACGCCAGCGTGATATCACCGATCTCTGGACCCATGTGAGTCACATCAAACGTGCATGTGAAGTTTTCGGAATCAGATCCTACAAGCGTTGATGTGCTGGACGTCGAGTACGTATTAAGGACTGCAGTCAGTGTAAGAGACGTTCCGCTCGGTGCGTACGATGCTATGTCTACAGGTACCATAGGCCACGTGGATGACATTGCATTCCCTGTGCCGGTAAGCATAGGACCTGTGTGCAGAACAGTATCGCCGTACTTCCAGACCACCTGGTAATACGCACCGGACTGAGAAGCTGCCCAGCCTACGGTATGACTGTTTGATCCATTCAGCGTGAGGTTTGGACAGGAAGAGATCTCAGCAATCGATCTGGTAGTAGCAAGAGCTTTCGTACCATTGACATAGATCTTGCCCATGTTCGTCTGGTTCGGGTTTGTCTGCCTGTACGTGGCTTCGCATTTCAGCGTTTTTGAGCCGTCTGTATTGTGCGGTACAGTTTTCGTACCGTGATAAAGTACGAGCGGATTTGACAAAGATTTGCCGGTCATAGATACGGTTCCGATATTCGGTGTATCAATTACCGTTGTCTCGTCGATCTTAACTGTTACCTCATTGTTCAGCGTATAATTCCATGCACTTTCAATATTTGGCCAGATCTCAAACCAGTACTCGATAAGAGATGTATTGTTCGCGGAATTTGGCGTTTGCTTCAGACGGATCTGCCCTGAGTAATACTCAGGATGCGTACCGCCAGTTGCTTGCGTAGGCCCGATTGTATATGTGTATTCAGCCATTATAGCCTCCTTACTCTATCCGGAAATGGGTTACACCGCCGATGACTACTTCCTTGAACATAAGCCCGACAATGTTTGCATAGTCTGTTGCGAAGAGACGGTTCACTGTGAATTCATCACCCATCGTAGCCGAACCGTTAAAGTTTGCTACGCATCTCCACGATGCGCTTTCGAAGAAGCCGAGGTATCCTCTTGCTGTACAGCGAAGCAGCGCACCGCCCTTCGTTACGATATAGTCACCTTCTTCCGGGTATCCGTCCGGGAATTGCGATGCAAAGAGCTGTACTTCACCAAAGGATGCCGGGTGATATACGCCTTCAGGATCATAGCCTTCCGGATATAGCGCTTTATTATCATACGTCCAGTAAACGATCTTGTTCCCGTCCGCGCCTTTAAGGGAAGGTGTGGTGTAGTTCGTACCGTCCCCGAAATAGAACGTGATGGACTTATCCGCATTTACGTACACTTCTGAGATCGTGGGACCGTTGCCAGCCCATACACCGGAGTCGATCCACTGGTTCGTTTCGTTGTCGTACACGTACCAGTGACCATTTTCACCGATATACGGGGCCTCGCCGTCACGCCCCTGGATGCCGTCATTTAATACATTAACATTAACAAGCATTATTCATCATCCTCCTCGAACAATGTACCGTTCATCACGAGCTTAACAATGTTCGTTTCTGGCACCGCATTATTGCCTTCCAACGTGATCCGTGTATCCATGTAAAACTCATGGTCTTCAAGGAACTTTGCCGTTTCCTCTTCTGTCCATGGGATCAGGTACCGGTCCCTCGCTGCGTCATATGTTACATCTGTCGGGTATGTCTTCAGCAGGTACGGTTCACTGTCTTCTGATCGCTCTTGTCTGAACAAAAATTCGATTGTGGATATATCATCATTCTTGACAAGGTTAAACCGGACCTGCATCGTCGGTGTCGTTCTTCTCTTCATTATCTCACCTCTTTGTCTCGATTATAGGGAGAAGGGGAGGTAAAGTACACCCCCCCTAAATTTGAGGTAAAACCTCACTTTTTGTGCCAGGGAGCCTTGTTCAGGTTCTTGTATTCGTAATTCAGCAGGAACAATACGTCCTTCTGATCAGGCGTCAGCGGCAGGGAATCAATGTAGGCGATGATCTCCGCCTGTTTTGTACCGTTGTCAGCTCTGCCGTCTCCGTTTGCATCAATGCCCTTCGCATTGTCTACGAAGTCCAGATAGTCCTTATAGGTCTGCACCTCGATACCGGACTGCTTCACGGTTGAGATGTAGGTCTGGTTCTGTTTCCTGGTGAGCTGCATCTGTACAAGGTTCTGCTCGCCCTTTGCTCCGGTATGCCACGGTACCACGCCCAGGTCACCGTCAGGATATTCCTTTCTGTAGAGCAGATCCTTCTGTGCATCCGTAAGTTTGTACGAATCGATGAGCTGTGCAACAGCAATCTGCTTCGTGCCATTGTCCGCTTTACCGTCACCGTTCGCGTCTACGCCTACGGCATATTCCAGGTTCTCGCGGTAATCGGAGTAGGTGTCAGGGTCAATGCCGCTCGGATAGATCTTCTCGTAGTATGACTTGAACGCATTGCTGTCTGCCAGGAATGCATCCGGATGCTCTCCGGCGTATGCCCACCATGCAGCTCTTTCTTCAGACTGTTCTTCGGCATTGTCAATTCCAAGGATTGTCATGATTTTGTTCAGCACTTCGGCATTCTCTTCTTCGCTCACGTTGTCCGAGGCGTGCTTCCTGTAGTAGTTGATTATGTTGTTGTCAAGGTTTCCGCTGTTGTCGAGGCCGTTGCTGATCATCTGTCCGTAGATGTACGTCGCTCTCGGCGTATTGTCATTCTGTACCGCCTTTACGAACTGCTCGTAACCTACTTCTGCTTTGTCAGCAGCCGTCTGGAATTTCCACGATCCGAACTCTGTGTCTATGCCGTACTGCGGCAGGACATCGCCTACCATGGTGTTCCAGATAGCTATGGCGTCTCTCATGATGTTGGACATCGGCAGGCCAGTCACCGAACTTATCGCGCTCAGGCCGGACATGAATGCCCTATGTACCTTCTGCACTTTCAGGTCATCACTGTTGATAAGCTGGTATACCTGCTTTGCGAGATCGATTACCCTGGTGTACATCGCGAGGTCAGAACGGCTTTCGCTTCCGTAGATCGCGTAGTCCGTGATGTTGTTCAGGAACGGCATCATATTTGTCGGGATCATGTTCTCAAGAAGGTTCTCTTCAAACTTCTCCTTCATCTTTTCCAGCCAGGTCTTGTAGTCATCGTCATCTCTGGATGCGTCAATCGGCGCCGTCACCAGTGCGTTCACCGCCTGGGTTAACGTGAATACAAGAACAGAGGATGCTATCTTCTTCCAGTTCTTGGATCTCGCATAACTTATCCCATGCTCCTGTGCGTCTCTGACAAACTCGTCATGCCGTCTCAGAAGCGCGTTATAGCTCGTCATCGGCTCAGACATAAATGCTGATGTCATCCTGTGCCAGAACCTGTCGGATCTCATCCACTGTGACTTTGTAAGCACTGAGTCTACTACCTGCGTCCGTGCGATGATCTCGTCGAACTTCTGTGCAGCGTAGTCAACTGCTGCCTTTCCGGTCAGGCCCTTTGCTTTCGCTTCGAGCTTGCATCCGTGCCACAGCGTGGTCCAGGTGAACTGGTCACCTTTCTCCGCCAGCACCATGGTCTTCTCTGTTGCTCTGTCAGCGAAGCTCTCGTCCTTCAAGATCTCTCTCTGAAGAGGCATTGAGATATCCACATCGAAGTATCCCATGCCCTTCCACCGTCCGAACGAGCTGTTCTCTACCATCTCTTCGTACTCAGATTTGTAAGTGCCCGGCGTCATGGGCCGCACATACTTCGGGTTCAGCAGCTCAAACGCTCTCGTGATGGAGAACGGCTGCTGTACTGCCACGCGGATGTTACCGGCAACAGCTACACGGTTCACCATCCGGAGACCGCTGAATGCCCACGATTCTGACAGCCCGCTGGACCTCTGTCCGTTGATGGATTCCAGGAGTCTTCTGATGTACTCGTCAGCCGGATTGCTTCTCTCGGCACCGTACGCTTTCCTGATCGCGTCCTTTACGGATCTCTCCGGAAGGCCCTGCTCCAGGTCCTGTGCCTCGCGGTAATTGAACCACTTGATCGCGTCAATCACAGGCAGCGCCCAGGAATTGTATACTGCCATCTCGCTCATATGATCAGAGAAGGTCTTAAAGATATCACCGATGATTACCGCGTTGTTGGCATTGTCCACACGTTCTTTTGTGAAGCTCTTGTTCAGTAGCGCATATATATTTGCTCTCTTCTGTTGTGCTTCGTACTCAGATCCCTGCTTAATAGTCTTGATCGGGTAGTAGTTCTGGATGTTGCCAAACGCATGATACCCGAAACGCTTCATGGAGATCTCATTGCCCCACTCCGCACCGATCCTGTCCATAAACTCCTGCATGCTATCCGCTACTTCTTTCTGACGCGGCGTAAGCAGGTCAAGCATCTTCTGGACTTCTTCGGACGAGATCATGGTGTTCTCAAATGTCCTCGTCTTCTTCCGCCCGGCCTTTCCATAAGTCAGGTCATCAAGCCGGATACCGCCGCCTTCGACAATGTGTCTGCGGGCATCGGCATCTTTCATCAGGCAGTACAGCTCCTGGATATACGATGTCGGTATATTGTACTTGTTGCCGTTGATTGTTACTTCGTGCATTTCGTTCCGCCAGTCGTTGATCTCTTCCTTGGTATAGGCAGTCTCAACGAAGTCGAGGATGTCCTGCACGTTTCTCGCTTCCTTTTTCTGTCCGTTCAGCAGCCCTTTGTACACTGTCCTGCCGGCGTCTCCGAATCTGTCGAATACCGTCACGGGCTGTGCGTAGTCCCAGCCGAGCGTCTTATATACTTTCGCTCCGATTGTCGAGCGCTCTCTGTTGAACAGCGGCTGCAGATGGTCAATAGTCGCCGCGCCGAGATCCGCCACATTCGTCGCCATGTTTGTGTACATCCGTCCGGCATTGTTTACAGCAGTTCTCAGGTTCGTGATGATCTTGTACAGGTTCTGGAGCTCTTCCACAGGCATTTTGTTAAGGACATATGTGTCCTCAGCACTGTAGTTGTTCGTCAGATGCTCCTGTGCCTGTTTGATCCATTCTTTCATGTCAGGCGAGATGTCGAGCTGTCCGTACTCCGCTTCCAGAGCTGCATTGTCAATGGACTCTGAAAGGTTCTGCAGGTCCAGACGAAGCTGCTCTCTCGTAGCGTTCGCCTTGCCCGGTCTTCTCGTGCCGTCCTTCAGGTATGTACCAAAGTCGATAGAGGACAGGAACTTCGCTGCCGGCTTTGCAAATGCTTCCGGTATGATCGTCTTTGCATTCGGATGCAGGAGACGGTCACGAAGGCCTTTCACATCATGTTCGATCCTGGATATGATCTCCCTGGACGATACCCTGTTCCGGTAATCGGTGAGCTGTGCGGACAGTTTCTCTTTGATACGGCTCTCCGCGTTCGTCCTCTCTCTGGATACTACGTTCTTCACAGCAGCCATAGATTCCAGCTTCAGAAGCTGCTTGTCGTACACGTTGATACGGTTCGCCATCTTGGTAGCTTCATCGCGGAGCTCCTTCAGATGCTTCATGTCACGCTTGCCAGGTGCGAAGCTCAGCTCCTTGATCTCGGCCCGGATCTCGTTCAGCTTCCGCTGTTCTTCGTTCATGGCCTCGATCTTTGCCTGGTAGTCGGCGATGTACTTCCGCTCGATGTCATTCTGTGCGGTCTCCAGTAAAGCGTTTGACAGCAGGGTCCGGGTGTCGAGTGCGTCAGGATCACGGTCAGAAAAACGGATGTCAGGATCGGTAGTCGGGTTCAGGTTGTCAATGTTCTTAATCTGCTCAGAGTAGAACGGAATGTATACTGTATGACCAGCGCCGCCCTGCTTGCCACCGAGATCCTTTATACCGTCATATCCGAGTGACTTTAGATAGTCAGTCATAGAATCAGGAATAGATGTCCACGCATGTGAATTTCCATTCTTGATATCGTCACGCATCCTCTCTGCGAAGAACTCAGCACTGATATTGTTCTTATCCCACATATCAGCATTGTTGCCGCGCCTCTTGTACTTGGATGCATCCTGCTCGCTGTACCACTGCTCAAAACCACGCACAAAGTCTTCTGTAACCTGGTTTACCGCGTCAAACGGGTTTGTGATGTTGAGGTACTCAGCAAACACACCTTCTTCTCTGTATTCAGGGTCAAAGTACTGAACGTCTTTCAGCCCTACAAGTTCAAGGACCTTCAGGAAATCACCTTCATTTCCGTACAGATTGCCGTCATACAGCCACGTCTCAGTAAGTGCTTTAAGAGCATTCCCACGGTTCATCTTGAGAAGGTACGGGTCCCATGCTCCTAAACCGTCCGTCCTATTCTTGTCGTAGATAATATTCCCAGAATCATTATCAAACGTCACATGCGGTGCCGCTTTCATTATCCTGTCACGTTCACTCTGAGAGAGCAGATACCACAGATCAGTGACAGAAATGCTCTTGCCTCTCCTGTTTACGCGGAACTGTGTGTTGTAGTTCTCGTATACCTCATCGTAGGCAGTCGACGTGTCTTTCTTGTCTCTTGAGTAATTCTCAGCAATCTGTCTGCTATCAGTAAAGAATGCCATAGGACCACTCGTTGCGCGGTCAGGGCGGAATACTGTTCCTACTCTGTCAGCTCGCTGTGTGCCATGATAGACAGGAAGCAGTCTCCCTTCAGCATCACGCACCTTGGAGTTTTTGAAAAACTCCTGCTGCTCAGGCGTGAGTACGTTGCCATCGGAGTCACGGTTGCTGAACTTCGGATCATTCGCTCTGTTCTGATCGGTCCAGTACACCACCGGGATCTTGTCAATGCCCAGCTCATAAGCTGCAGCAGCTCTGTGCCGGCCTTCCTGACCGTTCCTGCCGCGCTCGTCCAGCCACGGTGTGTACAGCTTCGTGCCGGCCTTGATCTTTTCCTTCAGGCCGTCAATCGTCTTCCGGCTTAGCTGGCGGATCTGCATGGACAGGTTTGTCCTCGCTCCGTCATTACCGTTGAACATGGCAGCAGATCTTCTCAGGTATTCTTCAGGAGACATTTCCACAAGCACAGAGCCTTTCGTGTTTATGCTCGTGCCGGTGTCGTTCTTCAAGAATCCTTCGTAGCTGTCCTGTGTCGCCGGTACCAGCTCGCCGAGATCATGGAACTTCGTCTTCGGCTCGTTCTTCAGTAGCATGTTCTTCTGACGTTCCGCAATTTTCTCGAATTCCTTAAATGCGGCTTGCTCTTCGTCGTACTTCGCCGTCCATGCCGGGTTCGTAGGTGCCCATGCTCTTCCAAGCTCTCTTACCATGTCGGCTTGGTCTTCAGTCCACTGGCTTTCCGGAAGTCTGCTCGGAATGCTCTTCAGCTCCTCGCTGAGCCTGTTGTACTTCTCAAATGCTGCTCTCCGCTTATCGTCCAGCTTCTTGTATGCAGCAGTCTGCATCACAGGGTTCTGGAGATCAGAGATGTTGCGCTCGTCTCTGTTCGAGTACCTGATATCCTCATTCTCCCGGTTGAACCTCTCGTTCAGCGGGATTACGTTGCCGGCGTTGTCAAATGTGATCGGATCAGCAAGTTTTACATCACTTGGATTAAGGGCGATGTAGGAATAGCTGTTTTGGTCTCCTTCATACATGTTCAGGTATTTAATACCATCATAACCAAGTTCGGAGACGACATTTGTAAGGGTTTTCCATGCATCATCTTTTGTGATTTTATATTCTGCTAAATCCTGCAAGGTTTTTGTCTGAGCATCGTTAAGCGTAAACGGGGACCCATCAATGCTGTACTCTTTTTCATCACTCCACCGTTGTCTTGTGTTTATTCCATTTGAACGGTCAAGTAATACGGATGCGATATGTGACGGGGTCCAGTTACCGATATCTCCATTGATCACAAATGGATCATTTATTTTTGCATACAGATTCATGACGTGTTCCCCGACATTCCGGTCATATGTATGAAGGTTGTACGTCTCATCATAATCCGTCATTTCGTCAATCTTATTACCGTATGCAATCAAATCAGCATCGCTGTTTTCGTCGCCAGAGAACTCCTCAATTTCGTACATCATTGGCGCCCATTTCAGTTGATGCACAAGCTGAATTCTTTCTTCAGTTCCGGCTTTCGGAAAATGGTTTTTAATAAAAGACCACGGATAATGCGTTTCCTTGGATCTCCACTCGTATCTTCCTTTTGCCACCTGAGAAGCCTGTTCTTTGTTGCCGAGGTGGATGCCTTCAGCCCCCATTTTAAACACATTAAAATATTCTCCGGTGCCATGGTAAACGGAAAGCGTGTAACCGGCATCGTATGCGGCCTGATCTACCATCTTCTGTGCAGTTATCATGTCTGCTTTGTTTACCGCATCCATGTAAGTCTGGTCACGGGCAGAGATCTTTACATCCAAAGGATTCACAATCTCATTCGTGATCCTGTCGATAACTTTCGGCATCTGCTTTGACAGCTCCGCATCCTTCGTCTGCTGTTCGTTTACATAGTTTTTCAGCAGGCCAGTCAGATACTCGTTGTCAAATATCGGTCTGATCTCGCCCTGAGGCAGGTACTCGCCAACTTCGGTCTGAGCAAACGTCTTAAAGTCTACGAGCATCTTGTGATAGCCTTCGGTGTATACATAATCACCGTTTGCATCCGTGTTCAGAAACTGAGCAAACCGAGGCGTCAGGCCGTTTTCTTTACAGACTTCCAGGAACTTCTCAACAAACGTGCGCTTGTTGATCTCTACGCCGGCTTTCTCCATCGGCTGCAGCACTTCGGTGTAGATGTTTACCTGATGCTTTGACGTCTTTCCTGTAGCAATATCTTTGTCCGTCTGGTAGTCTTTGTAGTTATTCCATTCAGCGATACCCTTTTCGCCCAGCACTTCTCTGCTCTGACCTGTGTGGAACGGGATGATCATATCCACAAAATCACTGGTCATAGCGGCTCGGATCTGGGTGTCATTGATACCGATGGTAATATTGCCGATATTCGGATTATCCTTGCTGTCGAAGAAGTCCTTGCTGTTAATATCGATACCTTCTACGGTATCGTAATCCAACACCACCTTCCCGTTCTCCATGTGGTATCCGAGGTCACCAGCAGGGATGAGAGATCTGTTCAGCTTTTCGCCAGTATTCCGTACGGCTTTCGCATACTCGTTTACCTTCGTGTATCCCTGGACATATACGCCTTTGATCGAGCAGTCCGTCAGTACCTGGATAATATCGATCAGATGGAACATTTCCATGTCACTGAAGGAATAAATCCGGAGTCCGCCATGATCGTTCTTGTTTTTCACGGTGCTCTTGTTGTACTTCAGGATCTCACGTTTATACTCCGCATCATTCAGCAGCAATCTCACAGACTGCATTCCACGTGCGTTATTGAACGTCTGCCATGCCTTCTCAATGTTCGGATGCCCTTCCTTCAGTTTATTTCTGCCTTCAATGGAGATCAGCTCGTAGATTGACGGGGTATGGGTATCATTGCCCATGAGTTTTAAGCCCTTCAGCTGGTTCGGATTGAAAGGCTTGCCATCTGCTCTTGTATTGTTCCCTTCGCGGTATCTCTGCACCGCATTGATGAAGTCCTCTGCGACAATGGAATCCAACTGCCGCCTATCTTCTACGTAGCACAATCCGCACGGCACTTTCATACCTTCCTGAGACATGATCGTCCGAATCTTGGCAAGGTCCGTAGCCGCAAACACATGGTCCGGGAACTGACGGAGGATTCTGTTCATTACGTCAGTGAAGTCACGCCGCTTCGCACAGATATTTGAGAAGTCTACAGTGCCCTGCGGGTAGTCTGAATTTTGCTTAATAGCAAACTCATCAGGATCTGCAATGTAGTCCAGGAACTGAGAGTACTTCGGGTTCAGGATAATGCTGGCAAGGGACGTCTCCGCATTTAGCCAGTCCATAGCCTCCTGCTTCGTCACGCCAAACCGATTTACAAGGTCACCGGCAAACTTATTCTTGCTCTTTTCGTCCAGAAGATCACGGACTGATAAAATCGTAGCGCCTTTGTTGTCACCGTCTGAAATGTTGTAAATTCCGCTTCCAGGAGCCACTTCAGTGAAGTTTTCTGTGGCAGCAGTGATGCCTTCAGCGAACATGTCTGCTATCCTGTCAATGGAATCCTTCATGCCGTGTACGATCTTGCCTTCCTCGGAGTCAGGTTCGTACATGGAGTAAACCTTGTTGATGCCGGTCTGCAGCTTCTTCACGAAGCTTACGATCTTGTCGAACAGGGTCTTGTCCGTCTGCTTCAGGGTCATCAGTTTGGATGCCAGGTCTCCGTCGGTGAACATTGTCTGCATGGAGTCCGCGATCATTTCCTCGTAGGCTTCGTCATAGCTAAGACGGTTGCCTGACTTCCGCATCTGGTTCCGGATCAGAGCATCAACGTTCGCCCCTGCACCGTTGTACTGTTCCACGAGGAACTTTGCCAGGTTATTGAATTTGTTAGGACTCCACTGCTTAACGAAGTGAGTCAGCTCATGGGCTGCAGTAAACAGGATGGTACCTTCACCTGCATTGCCAGCGTTAAGGTCAATGTAGATGTCGCCGGTCTTCGGATCATAGAATCCGTTCGGGGCCGTCTGGCCTTTCTTCAGGCCACCGATGTCTTCTGTGAGTACACGTCTGCTGCTGCCTTCAGACTCTGCCTGAGAGCTGAAGAAGTGGAAGTTATTGGTAAGCGCACCACCATCCACCAGCATTTCGATTGCCCGGATGCCGGTACGCTGTGCATTATTCAGGCCAGCCATATCAGAGCGGACGTCTACACTGCCCACTCTCTGCTGTCCTTTGGTTGTCGATCTCAGCGCACTGATCTTCTCAATGGCAGTTGAGATATCCGTCTCATTCTCCATCTGACCGTACTGGATAGCCAGGTTCTGCTGAGACGGTGTCAGGTCCTTGAAATACGGACCGTTCTGTGCCATTCCCGCCGTCTGATTCGTACGCCCATAAGCCATGCCTTCCAGCATGCCGGTGACGTAGTTGTTCGCCGCCGTGGTGCCTTTGCCTTCAAATGCACGGACCATCACGTTGCCGATCTCCGCATTCACACCGGATGCCCGGATCGCGGAGTACAGCGCGGCCTGGGTGCTGTCACCGAACTGGATGTCATCCATGTTCACCGGCTCGCCTTCCTTGGTCTTCAGCGTCATCGTGTACTCGCCGTCCGTCTCCTTGATATTGGAGATCTCAGCGATGTCCACGGTTTTACCGGTCTTCATATTCACGGTCTTGCCGGTGTTGGATACCATGTCGCTGTAGTCAGCGTTGACTATCTCACGCACGTTCTTCACACGGTTGAAAGCTTCTTCGGAGATCTTCGCCGCTTCCTTCTCGATCTGAGGTGCGTTCTCTCTCACCGCTTCAGCAATCTGCTGAGCATTGATCCGGAAGGAAGGATACTTCTCATCGTATGTAAGTTCCTGTCCGTTGATGATCTTTTTTACAGCGCTGATGTTCGTATCGTTTACATCCAGCCCACGTTTTTTAAGCTCATCCGTGATGGCCTGTGTGAGCACTTTATCGCTGCTGTTTACGGCCTCATTAAAGCCTTCTGAATAAGTCTCGGCGGCAAGCTTTCCGACAGCGATTTGAGTCTGTTTCTGCTGTTTCTTCGTGGGTTTTACGATCTCAGGTTTCTGCTCCTGCTCCACAGTGATCGCCTGATCGGATATCGGCTTCTGTGTCATTGACGGCTTTGCAAAAGTCTGCTGCTGAGCCGCAACCTGTGATGCGAGATCCGCGAGCTGAGCGTTACCGGACTGCTGTGCCGCGCTCACAAGGCTTTCTACACCCTGATTGTTGATAATGTTCTGGCCTACATTCTGGTACGCACGATTCTGTTCGTAGTTGTTTACCGCATTTGCAAACGGCTGCATCGCTGTCTGGAACGGCGTCGAATTCACCACGGAGTTCAGTGCATACGCACCCATTCCTCCACCACCGATATACCCACCAAAAGCGGACTGAAGTAAGTTTGTCAGGTATTCAGTATTTGCTTTGTTTACAGCATCGTCATATTCAAGCCCGTTTTTAATATATGTCCGGATACTGGCGTCATATTCGGACATATTCCCGTTGATCAATTTGTCAGCGATGTTGTTTGCAATGTCTGTGAAGAATTCTTCAGATCCTTCTACAAGTCTCTGAAGCTGAGATCCTTTCAGCATTCCAAGAAGAGTCTCGCCAAGGTTATCAGGGTCCATGACTGTATCAAGGAATTTATCCAGAGACAGCTTTTCAAACAATGCTTCATTGATGCCGGCGGCAAACGATGTCAATCCTGCATGCGTACCATCAAACCCACGATCAACTGCCTGTCTGAATGTTTCAGATGCGGCAGAAGAACCCATGATTGTGAGAGACATAGCTTCAACAGCCTTTTTGCCTATTTCAGCACCGAATGAGCGCACAAGAGCAGGACCGAATAAAGCATCCAGCCCTAAAGCGAGCATACGAGACTGAGCTGCAGATAGTACACCTGCATATACTTCGGAGGCAAGATCAGCGAACTCATTACTGAACCCGGCACTCTTCATCTCGTCTTTGATCATATTGCTGGTAGTGCCACGTACCGTAGAGTTAAGGCTTGTTGCCTCCATGCTGTAATAGTTCGGCGGGACATAATTCTTTATGTCTTCCGGATTGCCACCAAACGAGTTGATAACACTCGATATACCTTCTGCGGCTTGCATAGGAGTAAGCAGCAAAGATACAATGTTTGCGAGCACCGGATGTTCTTCGGTGAATGCCGCGTTCGCCTGGCTCTGCATGATAAAGCGTTGCTTGGCTTCCTCTGTATTCAGGTAACCAAGCATACGGTCCATGTCGTATCCGTTCTCGCTGAGTCTGCTCGAAAGCAGATCCATCTTATGCTTCAGTTCAGTAATGACCGGTGTATACTCTGCAGCGGTACCGGCATCCACAATATACGCATTGTACATGTCGATCTGTTTCTGAAGCTTCAGGCCTTCAGCAAGCAGGTTCAGAGATCCTTCATCAGTCTCCATGCGTCCGAACTGCTCACGGTTCTCCGCGTTGTAGTATAGATCCTGGAAGGTATAGTTCCTGCCATTGGAGTCAGTGTAGATCACATTGCCGTTCACATGGCCAAGATCACTGATCAAAGTCCTGAGTTGGGTCTCATCCGTAGGATCAACGCCGTAGGTTTCCTGAAGGTATGCTCTTGCCTGTCCTACTTCGGAGTCCTCATCGTATTCCATCCACGGAACCGTCCAGTCCAGAAGGTTCTGGGCCATGTTAAGATCTTCAATCCGGTTTTCTTCGTCATAAGCATGGAACTGCTTCTCCAGCTCATCAGAGGACATCTGGTACAGACTGGCAACATATGCCTGTTCTTCGATCGGAAGTACGCTTTCTTCCGCACGTTCTCTGTTCAGTGCATTCTTATACAGGCTTTCCCATGTGGTCTCTTTACCGGTAGAATCTGTATAGATGACGCCGTTCTCCATCTGGTAGATCAACTTCCGGAGCTGCTCAGGATCATTGGCATCAATGCCGTACTTCAGGCCGAGGTTCTCACGTTCCTGGCTGTAGGACGGAGTCACGCCGGCGAACGTTCCCTGAAGCAGGTTCCGCGCAATGGCAAGATCCTGCTTCACGTTCTCGTTATACTGTTCCTGCTTTTCTTTGATTTCAGCGGAAGAAAGGTCTGTAAAGCGCTTGATGTGATCAGGCATCTCCTCGACAGCCGGTACGGTCTTGTCTTCCTGAGCTGCTGCAGCATTCCATTCGTCTCTGCTGAATCCAAGCAGGTCATCAATGACATAGCTTCCACTTACGGACTTCGCGTTTCTATTGGACCGGATCAGCTCGTCAAGCGCCTGACGTCTGGCTTCGTAGTCATCCATTTCAGGGGCGAGTCTCTGTTCGTTTCCGGTCTCAGTAAACGTCTGGTTCGGCTTTCTCTCGCCGGCATCCGTCAACTGCTGATTCCAGTTGTTCGTGTTGTATCCGTACTTCGTGGTTTTAGATTTGTTTCCGCCGTCTGGGACTTCCAATGCGTCGTTGAATACGCTGATGAACCGCTGAGCAGCAGGTGTCTTATTGCCGGCGCCGAAGTCAGTCACCGGTACGCTTACGTTATTGCCGTTATAACCGTACTTTGTGGTCTTTGTGGTCATCTTGCCAGGGCCGACGATCTTACCGGCGATGGCGGACATAACCTCCGGAGAGATGCTCTGCCTCTGAGGTTTGCTCGTTGCCGCTTTGCCAATGTCGCCCAGTACGCCATATACCGCGTTGCCGTACTGCTGCATCGCGTTCTTATTCGCGGCATTTGCTTTGGCCTGAGTGATTGCCTGATTCATGGCGAAGTTCTTCAGCCAGTCTGAACGTTCCTGAATAGCTGCCACATCTGGAGTGTAAGATACGTACGGCTGGTTCGCGCCTTCCGTATACCACTCGCCAAAGTCCTGTGCTTTACCTTTTGTCACGTTTGCAGTATTTGATGCATGAGAAGAAGCGGCAACGTCAACCGCTTTCTTCCGGTCTTCCCTGCCGCTATACCAATCACCAAAATCTTGTGCTTTTTTCTTTGCCATTTGACCTCCTTGGCAGTTATTTCACTACCCGGACGTTGTACTTACTTGTCTGCATAAGCGGAGCGCTATTAATACCGTATTTCTTCAATGCTTCAGAAATCGCGGTATCAGATACGCCGTTCTGTCTCTGCTGCTCGATATATGCAAGGATCGAATCCATGGAGGCATTACTCACCGCGTTTCTTTCCGCCTGAGCCACACTCTTTACGGCAGTATTTGCAGATCCTGTTCCGGAAGCACTTCCTGCACTTCCGTATCCGCCATAGCTTCCGCCACCACCACCGGAACCACCGGAGCCACGGTTCAGAGCCGCGTACTTATATGCCAGCTCCGCTTGCTGCAGCGCCATCTGCTGAGCAAACTGAGATTCCGCTACAGACTGCTGATAGTTTGCGAAGCCTCTGTTGTAGGCATCACTGTACAGGCCATAGTCCCACTGCCGCTCATTGTTGTAGGCATTGGTGTAGTAGTCACGGTTATTGCTGAACATGTTATAGTCGAAGTTCCGCTCAGTGTTGTACATGTTCGTCAGGCGATCCAGCTCGGTGTTATAGTCACCGACGCGGTCTCTGTACTCGCCGTACTCGGTTCCATACATGGATCCAAGCAGGGATGCCTGGTTATACATCTCATCACCTTCTCGGTTATACTGGTCCAGTGCCATCTGGTACAGCTGCGGTACCACATCATTCAGCTTTGTCAGGTACGCCTGATACGCCTGATTTCCGGCGCTTGCCGCATAGCTGTTGCCGTAGCCACCGGTAAGTGCAGCGGCCTGTCCCATGGTATCTGCCATGGCCATTCTGCCCTGATTGATGTACTGGTCCTTATACTGTTTGTAGAGTGCGTCTCCATTCAAATCGTAGGTGAACTTCTCCCTGTTCTGAATCCTGTCCACTGCTGACTTCAGCGCATCACCGTACGTGCCGCCTGTCCATGGAGACACCGGATTGTTCTGCTTCTGCTGCATCGCGTTCCTGGCATCTACTACGGCCTGTGCCTCACGGTACACGGAATTTTCTTCTGCTTGCTGACGCCGTCTCCTGACTTCCTCACTCTCAGCATAGTCTCTAAACGAAAATGCCATCCTTACCTCCCGCCGTTATCGGCTTGCTGCTCTTCGCCATTGGCACCTGGCAGCGCATTAAAAGCCCAGTTCAGCTGTTCCACCAGCTGATAAATATAGTTCGTGAGCTGTGATATTTTGCCTTCAGGATCTGTAGCAGTGATCCTCGGCTTGTTAAATAGTTCAGCCATTATAGTTCACTCCCCTGATCAAGTATTTGCACGATGGAATAGATCTTTGCGTCACCCAGGCCTTCAATCTTTAACCTAAAATGATCACACCGCTGCGGTCTCAGCGGAATCGAGAAGGACCTGAGTGTCGTGCCGGTGATCTGTGCAGCATGTGTCCAGATGCCAGAGCTGTCATACTCCATCAGAAACCGCACCCGGCTTCCGAGATCCACACGCATCCTGACAAGCAGTGATTCGATATACTTCTTGTCCGGAAGGCCGGTTCCCAGCTCGCCGGTTACCACGGACCATTCCACAGGATCACCTTCCAGTGTCCAGCCTTCGATAGGTTCGGTGCTGAAGATAATGTTGTTGTGGATGAAGAACATTGAGTGCCGTCCTGATCCGGACGGCCCGGACGCAAAAGCCATCACATGATGGTCCTTGTCCTCCTTGTGCCATACGCCCAGCGAATCATCGTATACGAACGTGGACCACTCGCCGTTCTTGTCAGAGCACATGTTGATATAGTATTTATTATTGAATCCGCCGGCATGAGCACCTGCGTAAGGAATATCATCTACAGAAGACGAGCTGGTATCCACACCGCACCATCTGTCATCGCCGAACGGTGACGAGATATCTACGGGTAAGCTGCCGTCATAAACGCATACGCCAAAAGGTGATTTGTACAGGAGCCGCTCATTCACGATCGCGAGAGATCCTGCAGCACCCTTCTGTACGCCCCGGCACTCAGTCACCTGGATCTGGTAGTTGGCAGGGTAATTGCCGTATACCTTGTGCAGGTGACGTTCCTTGAAGAAGATTGGGTATCCGTTGTACGAAATTGCACCGGTCCAGGGTCCGTCCGTACCACAGGATGCCGCATAGCTGTCAGTGCTGAGGCCCAGGAACACGTTGAAGTTCTTGAAATCACCCAATTTGCTGGCGTAGATCTCATTTACGAACTCGCCTTCCAGGTTTGTGCCGTACCTGCAGCCCCAGAGCCTGTTCCCGGATTCGAAGACCAGGTCCATGGTAGGCAGCTCACGTGACAGCGTGATAGCACCGGCCTGTGTGGTAGCCTCGTCCAGGAAGCCGGGGATGATCACATAGTCCGTAGTGGCCTCTGATCCGCCGAAGTGTTTAACGTCATACAGCGCGGATACCTTATAATTGTACTCGCTGAGCTGGGTGATCGCATCGTCAATGCCTGTGATCTTCACGCCGTCCCACTGTTTGAATTTCTCACCGATGCCGGCAGCGGAGATCTTCACGTACGTTGTCGGTACCACTACCCACATTGATGTATCACCGGCAAAGTTCTTAAGTACGTGCGGTGTCTGGGATGTGTCGATCCACAGGTCACCGTTCGCGGGATCTTCCGGTTCTGTCGCGGAGATCTCAGCTCCTGAGTACACCTCTCCTTCCAGATTACACATGGCATAGCTGACAGTCCCCGTGGAAGAATAGCTCGCTTCAAAGTCACCGTAGTCTGACAGGTCCTTCGTGTTCACGTACTTTTTATCGGGCCAGATGATGACGTACGCACCAAAGGATACCAGGTGCTGGTACCGGGCAGCGGTACTCAGTGTAAGACCGGGCACCTCCGCGTCACCGATATACAGCTTGCCGTTGTCGATATAGATCAGCTGGTCCTTCACCAGGATCCCACGGGTATCATGAGCCGAAGGATCAGTCCATTTCAGGCAACGCTTCTCACGCGGCGATACGGTAGGATAGAACTTGCTGGTCATGTTCTCCATGTCATACCATTCATGTGCCTGGATCCGGATGTTATGATTGTACCCGCCGAACACGTCTACCATGTTCCGCTGAGGATTATTGTCGATCAATGTTGACATCCGCATGGAGATCCTCCTTACCAGTACTTAATGCCGCTGCCTTTCGGCATGTGAGTGCGGTTATAGTCGTTCGTATATGCCTGATTTATGTCGTTAAAACGGGTCACCACGTTGTTGTACTTGGCGTATTCCCCGTTTGTATAGTCCATCATAGATTCCAGCCACAGCAGGTACAGCTCGTCGTACGGCGGATAGACGATCATCTCGGTGTCCACCGGCGTATTATCGTCGTAACCGTTGAATACGATCTCAGACTCGCCGTTGTTCCGCAGATGGGTGTCGATCACATTCCGGTAGATCATGCCTTCCACGGTGGACAGCCATGCCACCTTCTCGTGCTGGGTGTAGGTATTCGGCTTTAAAGCATCGATCTTTGTTATTGCTTCAAGGATAGTCATCTTGTTCTCCTACAGATAAGGGGAGCATAGCGCTCCCCCGTATATCATCCTCGCTGGACTCTTGACTCGTATTCGTAGATATAGTCCAGCATCTTCTCTTCCTGTTCGAGGATCGCTGCTACAGACTCCGGTACAGATACCGGTTCGCCGCGCTTGATAAGGAAACGGCGGTCATTTACCCAGACCACTTTGTCCTCGTCATCATTTCTGTCTCTTGGAATCCTGATCTTCACGTACTGTTCAGCTACCTGGACCGGTACTTCAGGTTCCTTCACTTCTTTTGCGGGTACTGCTTTCGCTGCCATTGGCATCTCCTTTCTAAGTAATGGGGAGGGTGGCTCAATCCCTCCCCCGTAATAAACGTATGTATGGTATTAGTTCTGCTGAGCGGTGGCAGAGAATCTGGTGGAGCAGGACTCCACACGTACAAGGTAATCCGGGATCAGGATCTTTGCGGTCTTCATGGCCTTCCAGCCCACACTCGAACGCTGATCAAGAGGATCGGCCGTACCTGCAGAACCCTTCTGCTTGATGATGGTCTGCAGGCCGCCGCCGGTGATCTCGGTGACGCCATAAGCGCCGTCCGCGATAAACAGGGTGCCGAACACAGCACCGCCGGGGCATGCTGCGGGGTAGATCACAGTGTCATCAGCGATCGTGCCGAAGTTGGTGGACGCGAAGGTGATGGAGCTGGAATCACTGTCAGTGACCAGTACGCTGATACCGTTGATGTTGATGTACTTACCGTTAAGCGCATCCGTTGCTACGGTACCGCCGTCGAATGCGACAGAGGTGATAGCACCGGTGTATCCGCCGCCGTGGTTGATCTTCAGGGTGCGGCTGTCAGAAGCCAGGTCATCACCTGAGTAGATCTTCGCTTCGGTTGATTCCACGAACCGGACGCCGCCGATCTTACCGATCTCGCCTTCATACAGGTTTGTCGGCTGTGCATACTGATGGGCGTCGATCCACATCGGATCACTCATGATGTCGTACGCGACATAAGGATGGATGATGGCCACGTAGTCTCCATTGATCGTAGGAGCATTGCAAGCACGGAGCTTAGCTACTACCTGCTTAATGGTGTCTACCTTAAGGATGGCGGTCTTGTCCAGATCCTTACGCTGTGTTACCAGGGTCTCAGTCGTGCCAGACCACTTGGACGCAAACGATACATTGGTGCCGGACTGCAGGACGTTACGGGTGACGGTGTCAAGCGTAAGGCCGGCCTGTCTGCCGAGCAGCTTGGTAGCTTCTACGATAGTGGGGTCAATGGCGGTCAGCTCCAGCACGTCGGACTGGGTAATATAATCGCCGTACTGTGCCACGGTAGCCGTCATGGAAGTTACCGTCAAATTGCTGCCGTCCGGGGTCACGCCCTCAGTTAACGGGGTCAGCGCCTTGTTTAACGGTGCGAACTTCCTGAATTCGATGGTCTTGCCGGATCCCTTCGGGATCGGTCTCTTCTGCCCGAACTGATCGTGAACCAGCTGGGGCTGTGCCTCGTCGAGGAGAGTCATATCGTAATATGTCTTAATCTCCGGGCTGAGATCGTTGTACGGAGCGGAATTGCCGTCATCCGTGGTTACGTTTACGTGATTCGCAAACAGCTGCAGATAAATCTTATAGATGTAGTTCATTTTAATCTCCCTTTTTTAGTCGGGGAGATCATGTATCAATTAATTGAATGATATACGCTCCCCGCTGCGGGCCCGCTCGTATAACTTACGGCGGTCCTCTCTCGAGAGCTGCGACACGTCACTCTTAACTACTGCTGATGCTCCGTTCCTGAGACCGTTCTCCTGTGGTCTTCCCTGGCCAGACGCGATCTTATTTGCGATCTTCTGTTCCACCTGCTGTGCGGTGAACTGCATAGCGCCGCCAATGATATCGTCTTTATGCAGGACTTCGTACGCGGTCCTGACGTCGATATTGGACCTGAGCAGGTCTACAAAGCGCGGATTGGTAAGCTCGGTATTAAGGTCAAAGCCAGGATATATCTGCTTCAGTGCAGCGGCCTGATTCATCCATCCCGCATAGATCTGATCCGCCTGTTCGCGGACTGACTGCTCCTGCATCTGGCGCTTCAGCTCAGCATTCTCGCGTTCCATCTTCCGGATTGCTTTCAGCTGTTCTACGGAGATGCCCTTTTCCAGGGCCTCGTCTTCGTAATAGCTGTCATCGTCCTCGATGGCCTTGCTCAGCGCTTCCGCGTCTGTTGCGTCTACGCCGTACTTCTTCGCGAGCATCTCCAGAGTAGGCATAAGCGCGGTGTACTTATCCACAGTCTCTTTGGATGACTTCAGTCGCTTCTGAATGGTATCCTGCATCCGCTGATCGTATAGGTCTTTGTACTCGCCTTTGATCAGCGCTTCAAACTTTGCCTCACGGCTATCATCAGCTACAATTGGTTCCTGACCAGCGGCGACCTGCTCAGCACCAGATACCTGGCCTTTAGCGCCCGTGTTGGATGTGGCGGGCATCCCTACAGCCGAAGCTCCGGCACCTGTGCCGCCATCCCCGCCGCCGCCTTCTGCGAACAGCTGGAGATTGAGGTCCCAGAAAATAGATTTTTTATGCATAATCTGCATCCTTTCTGTCCGTTAGGTGGACGGCTCCTTTTTTATCATGGACGGACGTGTGTCCGTTACCATATTTGTAATACCCACATAATCCGGGTAATTCACCGCGATCATTTCCATGCCTCTCTGGATTACGGTGAAGATTAATTTGACGGCATTCCGCCGTTCTACACGAGGCTTGCATGTGATTTTCGTGTTTCCGTCTTCGAGCTCTAAAACAGGCTTTTTCCGAAGCCATCCAAGCTCCTCACAATCACGCACGTTCTGTGCAAGCGTATATATCAGCGTGGATACGGCAGAGCATACGATATCCCTGCCTTCCTCCGCATAATCCGCATGTCCTACGACGGTTACGATGTACGTGTTCTTATCCTCAGACTGCGTGAAAATAGCTTCTACCATTTATGTCCTTTCTCAGCGCGGTGCTGTGTTCTCGTTGGATCTGATCCTGGCCTTCTCAGTCACCGGTGATTCAGTGGCAGCGGCTTTCATGTCGCGTTCCACGCGGTTCGCTGCGGGTACTTCCTGCGGCTGAGCCATGCCGAACTGCTGTGCCAGACTGTCAGTCACTTCCGTGCCTCCGTTGTTCTGGTCTACCATACCTCCGAGCGCCATCATCTGCTGCTGCAGTGCCATGATCATCTGCATCATGCCGCCATTCTGGGCGATACGCTGCATCATCTCGTCTTTCCGGTCAAAGTCCATCATCTCAAGGCATGCCAGAGACTGATCCGCAAGCTGCGGGTTGAAAAACCCGGCACCATACAGCTGCAGCGCCAATTCATTCTGGCTCATCCGGCTGTACGGGCTTTCCTTCTCCGCCGTCACCTCGATGTCAAACAGCGGGATCCTGAGTCCCATGTCGATGCCAAAGTCACTGCCCTGTGCCTGTGGGACGATACCGGCATTCGAGTACTGCACGAACTTTGCTGTACCGTTAAGGCCCATGATCCTGAAGCAGCGCGGTAAATCGTAGAACTGACGGATCAGCTCGATGACCATTAAACAGATCTTCCGGAAGGTCCGGTACGCTGCCTTGTTGCTGTCACGGGAGAGCTTACTGCCGGCTTCCTGCATGGCTGCAATAGCAGAGGCAGCGGTCACACCGGAGGATCCACCGGAGTTGACATCACGGTTACCAGTGGTCTCCTTTAACTCGGCGATTTTGTTTTCGATCACCTGCACGTAGATGTCATTCAGCGGTTTGCCGTTCACGGGAAGGATGCTGTCCTGACCGAGATTACCATCCACGTGGATGAAATCCTTCGTCATATCCGCGTATTCTTTCTCGTTCACGGACCCATCGGACCGGATAAAATGACGCGGACGGCTGTTTGCCAGCATGTTCTCCAGAATCGCCTGGTTGCCACGATCTATGTACTCCTGGGCAGACTTGCCAACGTCAATGTACCCGAAACCTGCAGGTGTCCCTTCTACGCGGAAAAGCGGATCAAAAATGAACGGATACAGTCCATGGTCATAGAATCCTCGGTCTGCATATTGCGGCTCATTTTCAGTGGCAAATAAGACCTGATCATTGACGTATTTGCAATAGTGCAGAATCTGCTTGCCCTGGCTGTTCGGTTTCTTGTAGTACCAGTCGATGACCGCAGACTTTTCTGACGTGTCCACGCTGTCATCGTAGATGTACTTCGCGACGTCGATCGTCGGAGTAGACAGCCTGTTCTGCAGCTGAGGATACCGTCCGATCAGGACCTCATTGTCTACCAGCTCCACATGGAACATGTTCATGCTGTCCTGGATGTCAGTCACACCCGGCTCCCAGAACAGCTGGATGATGTCAACCTTCTCGATGGCAATATCACCCAATCCATTTAACTTTGAGCTGTCCCAGAACACACCGTACACACCGGTGCCTGATTTCAGCTTGTACAGCGTTACCGCGTCGTACGTTTCCTCAAAGTCGTTCTGCTCCAAGATCACCGGGATGATAGAGCTGAGCATTTCAGCATCGCCTTTATCGCCTTCCTCCCGCGGCAGTATGTTCGGCCTTGGGAAGTTGTCCATCGCATCTGCGTGTTTGTTCGCAATGCAGTTAAACAGCCATCCGGAAACCGGCTGAACCTGTGCGTCCTTCTTTTTCCTGAGCGATTCCCAGTGCCGCAATTTGTACCACTGCTCATTGTCAATAATCCTGCGCTCAAGGTTTGCCTTGCCTTCTTTGTACTTCTGCAGGATCTGAGTGGCCTTCTCGATCGCCTCTTTGCCGATCGGTGCAGACAATGCCCGGAAACCATTAATGGCAGCTGGATTCAGTCCTGCAGGATTCGCCGCCGGCTGCATCAGCATCTGGTTCAGCGCATCATCCATCGTCTGCTTCGGTGCTGACTGATGTCTCAGCATGTTCCGCTCCGGTGTCATCGGTACAGGCTGCTGTTGTGTATTCTGTTCTTCTCTGACCTGTTCTTCGTCTTCAGGTCTCTTCTGCGTACCCGCCATCTAAAACCTCCATACGGCCCATGCGCGGTTTTGATATGATATCTTCCTTGGGAATGTCTAAGTACATTGCCATAGGAGTTTCTTGGTATGTATCCTTTGGAGGAACCATGCGCGGTGCGATCGGTCTGCTCATGCAGAAGTACCGCACCTCATCAGCTACATGATCCTCACCATCTGAATCCAGATCCTCCGGCTTGTGCTCGTCGTACATCAATAAAGGCATTGTCCGGATAAACGCCTTGCAGTTCCGGAACACGTACATCATCGGGAATCCGTGCTCGTCAAATGCCATTCTGTAGTGGACCTGCATCCAGCCAGGAAGCCTCTTGTGATCGCCAGGCGTAAACAGTACTCCATGCTTGCCGGCAACGTCAGCGATGCTCTCACCGGTCTCAGCGTCCCAGATCGCAGGATCAGCGATGCCGGTAATCTTCTTGCCTTGCAGCCACCTGTGTTCCGTCTCGATCTTATGGATCTCTGAGAATACTTTGTCGGGTGTCCATTTGACTCCTTCATTCGGGGTCTTCGTGCAGCCGTAAAGCTCCAGGATCCTGTATGCTACACCGTCGTGATCGATTGCCCACCAGCCGCAGGAAAAAGGTTTCGCGTATCCCCAGTCAAATGACCGGTAGATCTTCCAGCTGTCCGAGATCTCGAAAGGTTCGATCACATGCGTATATGCCCTGTCAATGTAGTGATCAGGCCTATCCGCGAATTCCTCGAAGAACTGCCCTTCGTACACGTCCCATGATCCATGAAGCCAAGCTTCACGCAGCTTCGGCGGGAGTGCTTCCAGCTGCCGGATGTAGTCCGGATCTGATTCCATCAGCGCTTTATTGTCTGTCACCAGAGACTGTATAAACTCGTAGTCTTCCTGGTCCTCTCCATCCTCGTACTGTTTGTCGATAAACAGACGCTTCACGTACTGATGCCCCTGTCCTCCAGGGTTCATGGTGTAGTACATCCGCTTCGGGAAGCTGTTCGCGCCACGGAGACAGGCGGCGATGACCTTCATCTGGTACTCAGAGAACTGAGTGGCTTCGTCCAGAAATATGATGTCGTATTCGACACCCTGTATCCTGTCCAGATCCGCATCCTTCGCGCAGTAATGGAAGTTGATGCTGGATCCATTACTGAATTTGAGCACCTTGTCCTTGTCGTTGTACCTGGCAATGCCAACAAGCTCCGTCCTCAAGATGTTTATGTGGTTGTTGATCAGCTCCGGATACGTACGTCTCATGATCAGGATCCTAATGCCAGGATACCGGATAGCGAGAAGCTTAGCCTTTGTCCGGACAGACCAAGACTTCCCGCCTCCTCTGGCGCCGCCAAATCCGATGTATTTTGATGACGCAAGGAGGAAACGTCTCTGCTTATCGGACGGCGGAGAGATAGTTAGCGTCTTGATACGGATCAGCTCCTTCCATCCATTACGCTTCAGCCGCTTCCCAGGTAAATGTGGCAGATCCGCTCGATACTGTGCATGTAAGGATATACGCTCCGTCGGATTTCGGTGCGTCAGGCACCTTCTCTTCCACGACGCCGGCAGCAATGTCCTGGATGTCCATAGTCGTGTACTGGCTGTCTTCAAGAGCCTTCACCCTGTCCGGAATCGCTTTTGACCAGCCCATAGCACCGTTCTGCACTCCAAGGAGCTTACCGGCGTCTGCTACCGGATCATAGCTGATGGTTTCCTGCTTAACCTCGGAAGACTCTTCCGGTTTCTGATCCTGCATATTTGCGATAACAGAAGCTACCTCATCAGGTACGCTCACGGTCTCACCGGGCATATACACATAGACGCATCCATTGATCACGATCTCCAGCGGCTTATATCCGTCCGGAATAGTAATTGTCTTTGCCATATCAACCTCCGTTACTGGCTGTAATCTTGCAGGTCATCGCTGATGATGACTCTGATATCCTTGCTCTCTTCATCTTCCTTCGCTTCCTTCCGGAGCTTATCGATCCTGGCCAGCTGTTCCTCACAGTCGCGGATCGCCTTTTCTCTGGACAGCTCCTTCAGGTTACGCATGGCGCTGGACGTGTAATATACGTCCTTGCTGTTCATGGTATATACACCGTTCTCGATGTTCTCCCTGATCTTCCTCGCAAGCAGCATCGCGATATCGGATAGATCTACCGCTTCCTCTGCTTCCTGACTTGCGATCTTTTCAACCATTTTTGTGGTGCTTTTGTGTTGCTTCTGTTCCCGCAGGTCTGTCCATTTTTCTGATCGTGCTCTGTCTTTCAGGGAGTTGAACGAGACTCCGTATTTTTCAGCAAGCTTGCGGTAGCTTGTTCCGCCTCGGATGTACTCTGCGCGGATTTTCTTCCATTTATCCGCCATCGCTATTCCTCCGCATACTAAAATTCTACTGAGCACAAAATCAAAAATAAACCCCCCCTAAATTTGAGGTATTTCCTCACTTTTTTAAAAAAAGGGACCGGTTAATCCGGCCCCAAATTTATGCTGTCCAACAGCGCGTATATTTTGCATTTCGTGTAGCATGTCCTGCAGTATGATTGCTTATAATCCTTTGCCCCTGATCTGGTAGCAAAAGCCAGGTGTATCACTGATCCGTCCTGTACGCCATCACAGTATATGACGGACGGATTCTCGTGCTTATAGTATGGGCATATCGTCCTGGCATCAATCATATGCTTCATGTGTTACTCCTTTGGATGCATCTCCTGCTCATCCGCATTGTGTGCGGCTACCATCGCGGCCATCAGCAGTACGCCGAACAGCGCACCCGCTGCAAATCCTATCGTCAGTCCAGCTATCATACGCTACCTCCCGTACTTCGCTTGTCTATGAAACTCTTCCGGTGCTCGGAAGCTGTCATATGATGCCCAGCTCCGCCTGGATCCTTCGTCCATTGTTGACTGTCTCTCCGCCGGTCCCATAAAGTACCACGGATACTTTTCGCGTCCTATACTGCAGCTGCATGCCCGAAAGTAATCCACCTTCGTAGGATACGTGATCAGGATGTATCCCTGGTTCTT
>Ga0310690_10002539_pt1 | contig 29412 bp, 30 predicted proteins | sample AusTroGonzalo_MG_2_FD_207661 | JGI IMG/M metagenome (GOLD analysis project Ga0310690, IMG submission 207661) | Bovine rumen microbial communities from tropical cattle in Woodstock, Queensland, Australia - Gonzalo_04 (v2) (version 2) | ecosystem: Host-associated > Mammals > Digestive system >...
GATGTAGCTCTGGGTGTTGAGGAGCTGGCTAAGAAGAACGGCGTAGAGCTCGTTCTGGGTTCTGACTGCACAGCTACCAACGGTCTCGACTTCGGCACCATGAGTGTGAAGGAGGGTGCTCAGATTATCAACTGCCCCGCCAACAAGGTTCCTGCTGGTTTCGAGGGTGTTGACGCTGGTCCTGAGAGCCAGAAGGCTTTCGCCGAGGCTATCAAGGGTGCCAAGACCATCCTGTGGAACGGTCCTGCCGGTGTGTTCGAGTGCGACGCCTTCACCGCTGGTTCACGTGCCATCGGCGAGGCTATCGCTAAGGCTACTGCCGAGGGTGCCTTCTCTCTGATTGGTGGTGGTGACTCTGTGGCTTGTGTCAACAAGTTCGGTCTGGCCGACCAGGTTTCTTACATCTCTACCGGTGGTGGTGCTCTGCTCGAGGCCATCGAGGGTAAGGTGCTCCCAGGTGTGGCAGCCATCAAGGGCGAGTAATCTTTGATTGGGTGCATTTAAATGCTACCACCATGAAAAAGATTGGGTTTATCCTTATTTCCGTCCTTTTGCTGTGCTCTGGTTGCAGCAAGGTGAAACAGGCGCTCGGCTCCGACAAGGACCAGCAGCAGTCTGACTCCACCGAGGTGACGGATGAGAATAACACTATAGCAGAACAGGAATTCACGAAAGTGAGTTTCTGTTCTGTTGATTCTATGTATCGCATCTCCGCCAGCTATCCTACCTTCGACAACAGCAGTCTCAACGACTCCATCCTCGCCTATATCGACGAGTCATTCAGGGGTTATCGCGAGGCGCTGGCAGCATGCAAGGATGCGCAGAAAGCCTTCCAGCAGGTGGGTCAGGCAAGCTGGGAGTCGATGAAGGCAGAAGTTGACGAGGTAAAAAACGGATGGGAAGTTGAAGAGGGCGAGGAGTTTCCCGATTATCTCTTCAACTGGGAGTTCGATGCCGATATCTCCGTAGAGACCATCCAGCCACGCTACATCACCTTTGCTGACAACGGTTATCAGTATCAGGGTGGCGCACACGGCATTGGATGGGAAAGCGGCACTACCTTCGACCGCCAGACGGGTTGCAGAGTAGGCAGCGAGCAACTGCTGAAGAACACCAGCGGCCAGGCTTTCCAGAAGCTGCTGAGAAAGAAGCTGACCGAATACTTCGATTGCGAAGACGACAACCTCAAGGACGAACTGTTCTTCGACCCCGACGAGCAGACCATCCCCAACGGCAATGTCTATCTCAGCAAGGATGTTCTCGTCATGCAGTATCAGTCATACGAGATTGCAGCCTACGCCATGGGCCGTCCCTCTGCTACATTCACCTTCCAGGAGATCAAGCCCTTCCTCACGGACCTGGGTCTGCGCCTCATAGGAGAAAAATAAACACTACCTGCCACGAATATGAAGACCGAACTGATTTTGGTGGGACGTACTGTCAACAAGCATTTCGTGGCAGGTATTAATGACTATGCCGAGCGCATCAGTCACTACATGCCTTTCAACATCACCACCATTCCTGAACTGAAAAACACCAAGAACCTCACCGAAGACCAACAGAAGACTGCCGAGGGCGAGCTGATACTCAAGCAGATTCAGCCTTCTGACACGGTGGTGCTGCTCGATGAACACGGCAAGGAGCTGCGCAGCGTGGAGCTGGCCTCGTGGCTGGAGCAGAAACGCAACACGGCCCGCCGACTGGTATTCGTCATCGGTGGACCGTATGGATTCTCGCCTGCCGTCTATCAGCGGGCCAACGAGCAGCTGTCGCTGTCGCGCCTCACCTTCTCACATCAGATGGTCAGACTGGTATTCACAGAACAGATTTATCGCGCTTGCACCATCATCAAGGGCGAGCCTTATCATCACGAATAGTTGCACTTACTGTAGCTGTGCAAAGGTCTTGCGACCCCTCGCAAAGTATTGCCACAACAGCATGAAGGGCGCATACTCCACCATCGTCGTTGCCACCCTACCCGCCTGAATCTGCTCGCGGTCGGCAGCAAAGCCTTTCTTCCACTTCTTGAAGTCACGACGGGCTCGGAAGATAGCCTTGAAGTCTGACAGGTTACCCTTCAGCAGCATCTGCAACGCAGCCACATAGTCAAGCACGCAGCGCACACGCATCACAGCACCTAAGTCACTCTGTGGCAAGCATTTATACAGCATTGTCAGGTTGTTTCTGAAGTTCAGGTACGTCTTCATGGGGTTCGATTTCGGCAGTGTGCCGCCACCCACATGATACACCACGCTCTCTGGCAGCGCATAGAGCCTGTAGCCACGGATTCGCATGCGCCAGCACATCTCTATCTCCTCCTGATGAGCAAAGAAGCGGGCATCCAAACCACCTACCTCTTTATATATACGCGCGCGCACGAACAAGGCGGCTCCTGTTGCCCAGTGCACCTCGGCAGGTTCGTCATACTGATGGTAGTCCTCCTCTATCGTGTCGAACACACGACCACGACAGTAGGGATAGCCGTACTTATCCATGTAGCCGCCACAGGCACCAGCATACTCAAACCTGTTACGCTGGAAGATGCTCAGCAGCTTAGGCTGACAGGCTGCCACATCCTCATGGGCATCCATAAAAGCCACCAAGGGTGTCAGCCAGTGGGGCGTCACCTCTATGTCGCTGTTCAGCAACACATAATACTCTGCCTCCACCTGCGCCAGCGCCTTGTTATAACCCTCGGCAAAGCCCCAGTTCTTCTCCAGGATGATGAGCTTCACCTCAGGAAACTGCGTTTTCAGCAACTCTATGCTCTCGTCCGTCGAGGCATTGTCAGCCACATAGACCTCCGCCTCGTCTCTCGAGTGCTCCAGCACACTGGGCAAATACTGCCTCAGCATCGCTGCTCCGTTCCAATTCAATATGACGACTGCAACTCTTTTCATTCTCAATTCTCAAATCTCAAACCTCAATTAGCTCACCTACCAGCGCGCTCTTATCATGATTAAATCCACCCAGCCTCACCTTGATGAGCTGGTTGTCATATTCCGGCTTCGCATCGGCAGCCTTCAACTCCACGCGAATATAGTTCTTCGTAAATCCATGCATGGCACGCCCGCGAGTGGCCTTCTCAAACAGCACCTCCGCCTCAGTACCTATATACTGCTCGTAGAAGGCGTGCGTCTTCTCGTCCGACAGCTCCAGCAGGCGCTTGCTGCGCACCTTCTTGTCACGCTCCGCCACCACGTAGTCAATCTTCAGCGCCGATGTGCCAGGACGCTCGCTGTAGGGAAACACATGCAGCTGGGTCACGGGCAGGCGGTTCAGGAAGTCATACGTCTCCTCGAAACACTCAGGCGTCTCGCCCCTGCAGCCCACCATTACATCCACACCAATAAACGCATCAGGCATCACCTCCTTGATTCTCAGTATCTTGTCAGCAAACAGCTGCCTGTCGTAATGTCTGTGCATCAACTTCAGCACCGTGTCGCTGCCGCTCTGCAAGGGAATATGGAAATGAGGCATAAACGCCCTGCTCTCTAGTCCGCAATAATCTATCAGCTCGTCGCTCAGCAAGTCAGGCTCCAAGCTACTGATACGATAGCGGCTGATGCCCTCCACCTCGTCAAGGGCCTTCACCAAATCGAAGAAGCTCTCACCCGTCGTCTTGCCAAAGTCGCCAATATTCACGCCTGTCAGCACTATCTCCTTACCACCCTCTTCAGCAGCCTGACGGGCCTGCGCCACCAGCGACGCTATCGTCGGGTTGCGACTGAAGCCGCGGGCATAGGGAATGGTGCAGTATGTGCAGAAATAGTCGCAGCCGTCCTGCACCTTCAGGAAATAACGTGTGCGGTTGCCACGCGAGCACGAGGGTGCAAACGTCTTGATATCCTTGGTCCTTTCAAAGAACACTGACCTCTTTCCACTCTCCTCTTTCCACATTCCTCCAGAAAAGGCCTCCGACAGAAACTGAATCAGGTTCGCCTTCTCGTTGGCACCCAACACCAGGCTCACACCCTCAATCCTGCTCACCGTCTCAGCCTCCAGCTGCGCATAGCAGCCCGTCACCACCACAAAGGCACCAGGGTTCTCGCGCACCAATCGGTGAATGGCCTGTCTACATTTCTTGTCAGCCACATCCGTCACCGAACAAGTGTTGATCAGGCAGATGTCAGCCGACTCACCCTTCTGCGCCGTACGCACACCCATCTCCTGAAGCATCTTGCCAAAGGTAGAGGTCTCTGAGAAGTTCAGCTTACACCCCAAAGTGAAGTATTTTGCCGTTTTGCCCTGGAAGGCAGAAGTATCTATCATATCCTATTATTTTCAACTACGCAAGGCCTTTTTGCCAAGCAGTGGCAAAGGTACACAAAAAATACCAATTAACCGCATTTTTAACCCAAAACTTGGTTAAGTGTAATTTCTATACCTTTTTTAACATTTCGTATGTAGCTGATATTCAACGCTTTGCAAAAAAGTTACAAAAAAGGATGAAAAAAAAACGAAAAAAATTATCAACGTATCAAAAAAAATGCCTAACTTTGCACCGTTTTAATTAACAAATGATTGTTTTACAGATTTTAAAAAGCAAAGAAATGAAAAAGATTGCATTTATGTTCGCTGTAGCTACAATGTTCGTAGCATGTGGTGGTAACGCTAACAAGGCTGCTGAAGAGGCTCCCGCTGATTCAACTATCGTTGAGGAAGTTGTTGACACCAACGCTGTTGACACTAACGCTGTTGACACTGCAGCTGTTGACACTGTTAACGCTTAATAATCCGCGAACTAAAGGATTAACAATAGGAGGAAGGCCAAGCCTTCCTCCTATTTTTTTTACCCTTTTACCATTGTTGACCTTCGGTCTAGTCTGCTTTCGCAGCCTTCATTGCTCATTGTTCATTGTCCATTGTTCATTGTTCATTGAATTACGGTTCCAGCTCCTCATCTTCCTTGATTTGTCCTAAAAACGGAGAGCCGTTCTCCGTCGCCTCGAGAACCGTTCTCCGTGCCCTCGAGAACCGTTCTCCGTCGTGCGGTGCTACCATTATCATTATTTCTTGCATCCTTGCATCCTTGCATAAGGCCTATATATGAATAATAGAATCATATAATTATAATAATATCATTATAATATAATTACATTATTATATATATTAACACAAACTATACCCCTTACCCTCCTAATTATATATTACACCACCTTATGCAAGGTTGCAAGGTTGTAAGGTTTGTAAAAAAACAACTGCAGGCACTCCCTACCCTAACTAATGAAAAAGCGGACTCAACAAAACGTTGGGTCCGCTTTATGATGTTGGGAAATAATCGCGAAAATGATGCGGATTACTTCAGAGCGTCGATGAGCTCGGCAGGTGTGAGGAGCTGCTGCTCGCCGGTCTCCATGTTCTTGAGGGTGACCTTGCCGGCGGCCATCTCGCTCTCGCCAGCGAGGACGACGAAGGGTATCTGCTTGGCGTTGGCGTAGGACATCTGCTTCTTCATCTTGGTGCTGTCGGGATAGAGCTCGGCGCGGATGCCTGCATGTCGCACCTGGGCGACGATGGGCATGCAATAGGCGGTCTCTGCCTGTCCGAAGTTGATGAAGAGCACCTTTGAGGTGGTGAGGGAGTCCTTGGGATAGAGGTCGAGGGCGTTGAGCACGTCGTAGATACGATCAACACCGAAGGAGATGCCGACGCCTGAGAGTTCTGGCATACCGAAGATGCCGGTGAGATTGTCGTAGCGTCCGCCGCCTGAGATGCTGCCCATGGGTGTGTCGAGGGCCTTGACTTCGAAGATGGCGCCTGTGTAGTAGCTGAGGCCGCGAGCGAGGGTGAGGTCGAGCTGAAGTTCGTTCTTCAATCCGTTAAGTGTATTGAGGATGAAGCGGGTTTCTTCTACACCCTTAAGTCCTGTCTCGCTGTCCTTGAGCACCTCGGCGATGGTGTCGAGCTTCTCGTCGTTGGTGCCTTCGAGCATGATGATGGGCTGTAGCTTCTTTATCTGCTCGTCGGTGAGGCCGTCCTCGCGCAGCTCGGCGTTGACATTGTCGATGCCAATCTTGTCGAGCTTGTCGATGGCTACGGTGATATCCACAATCTTGTCGGCGGCTCCGATGACCTCGGCGATGCCAGTGAGAATCTTGCGGTTGTTGATCTTGATCTGCACTCGCACGCCGAAGCGGGTGAACACGGTATCGACAATCTGCATGAGCTCGACCTCGTTGATAAGCGAGTCAGAGCCTACCACGTCGCCATCGAACTGATAGAACTCACGGTAGCGGCCTTTCTGCGGACGGTCGGCACGCCACACGGGCTGCACCTGATAGCGCTTGAAGGGCAGCTGCAGCTCGTCGCGATGCATCACCACATAGCGTGCGAAGGGCACGGTGAGGTCGTAGCGCAGTCCTTTTTCGCAAATTTTCGAGGCCAGGCGCAGCGTATTGCGCTCTGTCAGTTCCCGGTCTTCGATTTTCGAGAGGAAGTCGCCAGAGTTCAGGATCTTAAAGAGCAGCTTGTCGCCTTCCTCGCCATATTTGCCCATGAGTGTCTGTAGGGTTTCCTGTGCGGGTGTCTCAATCTGCTGGAATCCGTAGAGTTCATAAACGCTGCGGATGGTGTTGAAAATATAGTTGCGCTTGGCCATCTCCATGGGGCCAAAGTCGCGAGTTCCTTTTACTATTGTCGGTTTGTTTGCCATTTACTTTCTTTCGATAGTTTGTTCGCGGTCGGGACCGATGCTGATAATCTTAATCGGGGTTTCGAGCTCTTTCTCGAGGAATGCGATATAGTCACGGAACTCCTTGGGGAACTGGTCTTCGGAGGTGAACTTGGTCATGTCGGTCTTCCAGCCGGGGAGCTCTACATAGACGGGCTCGATGCCATGCTCGATGTCGTAGGGGAAGTCGCGGGTCTCTACCCCATTGACCTTGTAGGCCGTACAGGCTTTGATGGTGGGGAAATCGTCGAGGACGTCACTCTTCATCATGATGAGCTGTGTGACGCCATTGATCATGATGCTATAACGCAGGGCTACGAGGTCAATCCATCCGCAGCGACGCTCACGGCCTGTGACGGCCCCATACTCGTGACCCAGGTCGCGAATCTTCTTGCCCGTCTCGTCGAACAGCTCAGTGGGGAAAGGACCGGCACCGACGCGTGTGCAGTAGGCCTTCATGATGCCATAGACCTCACCAATCTTGTTGGGGCCAATACCGAGACCGGTGCAGGCGCCAGCGCAGATGGTGTTTGATGAGGTGACGAAGGGATAGGAGCCGAAATCGACGTCGAGCATGGTGCCCTGTGCTCCCTCGCACAGCACGCTCTTACCCTCGCGAAGCAGTCCGTTAATCTCGTGCTCGGAATCGACGATGGGGAACTGACGCAGATACTCCACGCCTTCGAGCCATTTCTTCTCGACCTCGGTGATGTCGTAGTCGAAGTTAAGGGACTTCAGGATAGCTTCGTGGCGGGCCTTGGCGGCGGCATATTTCTCCTCGAAGTTCTCGAGGATATCGCCAACGCGCAGACCTGTGCGGCTGACCTTGTCGGTATAGGTAGGACCGATGCCCTTGCCGGTGGTGCCGACCTTGTTCTTACCCTTCTGGGCCTCATAGGCAGCATCGAGCACGCGGTGTGTGGGCATGATGAGATGAGCCTTCTTAGAGATGTGCAGACGCTGGCGCAGCGGGTGTCCGCTGGCCTCGAGTGCCTTGGCCTCGTCCATAAACAAATCGGGAGCCAACACCACACCGTTGCCGATGATGTTGACCTTGCCACCCTGGAAAATGCCCGAGGGGATGCTGCGAAGCACATACTTCTCGCCATTGAACTCCAGCGTGTGGCCAGCATTGGGTCCACCCTGGAAACGGGCTACTACATCATAGCGCGGGGTCAGCACGTCGACCACCTTGCCCTTACCTTCATCGCCCCACTGCAATCCCAGCAGGACGTCAACCTTACTCTTACTCATTGTTTTTTATCTTTTAGTTTTCTACTTTTTCGTGTGATAGCCGCCTGACAGACGGAACAGATGCCATAGATATAGAGCGAGAAACCATCCTTGCGGAAACGCTTGAGGTGGACGGAGCTGATGACGTCGGCAACCTCGGGGATAATGACCTCGGTGACGCGATTGCACACCGTACATATCTGATGGCAATGGCCTTTGCTGGCATAGCACGACTCGTATTTGGTGGTACCCTGAAAGCGATGGCGCACCACGAGGCGCAGCTCAAGAAACAGGTTCAGCGTGTTGTAGAGTGTGGCTCGTGAAACCGGAAACTTATACTCATCGGCCATTTTCTCGCCCAGCTCGTCGAGGGTGAAGTGCCCCTCTATGCTGTAGACCGCCCTGAGAATAGCATAGCGCTCGGGGGTCTTGCGATGATTGTTCATCTCCAAGTAGTTATCCAGTATGCGCTCTGCCGCCAGACGCGCATCGTCCTTTTTCTCGTTCTTTTTCATAAACCGAGGGCAAAGTTACAACAATAAAATGAGATATGGAAAATTAAAAAATTAAAAAAATGAAAATTAAGAATTAAGCAAATAATTATGCATGATGATGCCTTATTTCCTGTATTTCTTAATAAGACTGTAGGCGGTGTAGAGCCCCAGTTCGCCCGCCTTGCTCAGGTCTTGCGTGCCTTCGGTATTCTGCTTAAGAAACAGATAGCAGAGTCCGCGGTTGAAATAGGCCTCGGCCAGTTGCGGCTCGAGGGCAATGGCAGCATTGAAGTCCTCGACAGCACGCTTATAGTCGCCACGCAGCGCCATGAGGGTGCCACGGTTGAAGAGCAGTAGAGAATGACGCGGGCTGAGCTCCAGCGCGTGGTTCAAGTCGGCCAGCACGCTGGCGTTCTTCAGCTCCACATTAGTGCCCTGCGAGGCTTCAAACTGATTGATGCGCAGCTGGCAGGCAGCACGCTGCCACAGGGCGAGCACCGAGGTGGAGTCTTCCAGCAGATAGGTGGAGAGTTCGTCGATGGCCAACTCATAGTCCTGAAGTGCTGCGAAGGCAATAGAACGGAACAGCAGGGCGCGGACGGCCTGGCTGGTGGTCTGCGGATGGCTGATGACGGCGCTGAGCGAGTCGATGTAGTTGAAATAGTCATTGGTGCGGTCGTCGCCCAGTATCACGTGGTCATTGTTCACATAGATGGTGCGTGCCTGGTGCAGGTCGTTCAGACGGTCCACCATGGCATCGTTGACACGGGGGCGCTTCACCTCACCCTCTTCCTGTTCATAAGACAGCATGAACATGGGCTGGAACTCCATCTCCACCTTATGATCCTGCACACGGCCACGATAGTCGTTGGCATATTCGCGCTCAGGCTCCTGACTGTCTTCCATGACCAGCTGGTTGTATTTCTCCACATCCTCGTCGCTACGCTTACGAATCTGGTTGGGAATGAGGCGCGGCTGGGTGCCGTAGAGATGTTTGTAGAGGCGGGCCTTATAGACGGTGAACTCGTCGGCCTCGGCCTGTTTCACCATGCCCAGCTTGCGATAGCAGGCAGCACGGAACTCGAGTCCTGTCCAGAAGTTGGGGAACTCCTCAATCACCTTCGAGTAGTCGCGGATGGCCCCTTGCAGGTCGCCGGTCTTGTCGAGCAGCACGGCACGGTTGAACAGCGCCAGCATGTTGTCGGGCTCCAGCCTCAGCACAAAGTCGAAGTCGGTGATGGCGCGGTTGTCGTCGCCCACCTGGGCACGCAACAGTCCACGGTTGTAATGTCCCAGGAAGTTATTAGGCTCTATGTCGAGCGCCATGTCATAGTCGGCCATAGCGCCGCGGAGGTTGTTCTGATTGAAGCGAGCCAAGGCGCGGTTGATGTGGCAGCCCGCATTCTTCGGCATGAGATGGATGGCGTGGTTGAGTTGCACCTCGGCACTATCCCACTCTTCGCGCGACAAGCTAATGATGCTGCTGGCGGCCCACGTCTGGCCGTCGTAGGGGTCAATCTCCAGGCTCTTCTGCAGGGCATCGACGGCCTTCACCGTGTCCTCCATCTGCATGTAGATATCAGCCCGCATGTTATAGGCCCTTGCAAACTGGCTCCAGCGCCGCTGAATGGTGTCAAGCTCGGCCAGGGCCACCTCAAAGTCCTTGCTTTGGATACGGCAAAGCACGCGGTTGTTCCAGAACCCGCGGTTCTCTGGGTCGTATTTCAGCGCACGGGTATAGTCGTCGATGGCTTCGTCGAATTTGTCCTGCTGTATGCGGGCCAGGCCTCGCAACTCGTAGAGGCTGATGACATAGGGATTGCGGCGCAGCGCCTCAGAGCAGTCGCTCTCGGCACCAGCATAGTCGTCCAGATAATACTTGGCCACGCCGCGAAAGAACCACGGCTCGTAGAGATAGGGTTTGATGGAGATGGCCTGATTGAAATACTGAATAGACAGGACGTAGTCCTCGTAATACAGAGCTGAGCGCCCAATGGTCATCAGGCGGTCGGTGTTGTACTGGGCATGTAAGGGTAAAAAGGTAAAAAGATAAAAAAGTAAAAAGAAGATGCTCTTTTTACCATTCATTTCAAAATGGACGACACCATTCATTCCTTTTACCCTTTTACCTTTTCACTCTTCTATCTTTTTACCTCCTCACCGGCTTGGTACGGTAGCCGCAGCGGTAGCGACCCAGGGTGAGCGATTTCAGCTTGCCCTTGATAAGTTGGCGGCGCAGCGGCGAGATGCGGTCGATGAACATCTTACCGTCGAGGTGGTCGAACTCGTGCTGCATCACACGGGCCAGATAGCCCTCAATCCACTCGTCGTGGGCCTCGAAGTTCTCGTCAACCCATTTCACCCGGATGCGTGTGGGGCGAGTGACCTTCTCGTGAATGGCAGGCAGCGACAAGCAGCCTTCCTCGGAGGTGGCGGTATTCGTGTCGTCGTATTCCACTATATGGGGATTAATATATACACGACGGAACTCCTTGTACTCAGGCATATCGTCGGACAGCGGGTCGAGGTCGATGACAACCAAGCGGATGTCGCGACCAATCTGAGGGGCTGCCAGTCCGATGCCTTCCGACTGGAACAGCGTCTCCCACATATCGGCAATGAGCGTTTTCAGCTCCGGATACTCAGGAGTGATGTCCTCGGCCACCTTGCGTAACACGGGCTGTCCATATATATAAATAGGTAGAATCATCTTTACATTATAGATTAAACATTAAAGATTAAAGGGGGCGGGTACGGCTGCGCATATAATCTTCGAGAATAATGGTGGCACTAATCTCGTCGACCAGCGCCTTATTCTGACGGGCCTTCTTGCTGATACCGCTATCAATCATGGCCTGATGGGCCAATACTGACGTGAAGCGCTCGTCGTAATACTCAATAGGTATCTGAGGAACAGCCTTGCGCCAACGGTTGACAAACTGCTGAACACGCGCCAGATTCTCGCTCGGCTGGCCGTTGGGCTGACGAGGCTCGCCAATCACGATGCGTTCTACCGGCTCGCGAGCTATGTAAGACTGCAGCCAGTCGAATAGCTCAGAAGTAGCGACAGTCGCCAATCCACCTGCAATAAGCTGTAGGGGATCGGTGACTGCCAGACCTGTTCGTTTTCGACCGTAGTCAATGGATAGTATCCTTGCCAAAGCCGTGTGCTTATCGGGTGTAGAACAGCAACCAAGCGTCCTGATAGGTAGCACGCAGCTGGTCGCGGCTCTGAGCGGCCTCAGTCTTGCTGTCGAAGGTAGAGGCGATAACACGATACATGTTGCGCTCCTCGTTCTTCACGATCTGTGCTGCATAGCCGGCATTCTTCAGACGCTGCTGCAGACCCTCGGCATTAGCGATGACAGAGAAAGAACCAACCACCACGCTGTAGTTCTTCAGACCAGTACCGTTGACTACTGATACACGCTCCTGACGAACAGCAATGTTATCAGAATTGTCAATAACCTGAGTCTGATTGGCGGGCGTAGTAACCACAGGCGTCACCACGGGAGTCTCAGTCACCTGCTGAACAGGAGCTTCAACCTGCTGGGCTGCCTGAGCCTGAGCCTTCTCATAAGCCTTCTTGTAGGCACTCTCACTTGATTTACAACCTGTAAATGACATTGCGAGGCAAAGGCCTGCGCACAAAACGATGTACTTTTTCATAAATTGAAATTAATAAATGCTGTTTAAATTTTCGGCGAAATTACAAAATATCAGCGAAAAAGTAAAGAAACTGGCACATAAACTTTGTTAAATAGGCCAAATATCACCATTTTAACAAAAAAAATGCATCGTTTTTCTTTGTTTTCGACAATTATTCGTATATTTGCTGACTGAAACAATAACATTTTTATCATTCACTAAAATCAATACAACTATGAAAGGTTTAGGTTATGTAGGCGCATTCCTGGGTGGAGCCCTCGCCGGTGCAGCCATTGGTATCCTCATTGCCCCCGACAAGGGTAGCAACACTCGTGAGAAAATCTCAGGCACAGTAGAAGAGTTCCTGAAGAAACACAACATCAAGCTGAAGCGTAAGGACGTGGGCGACCTGGTGGAAGACCTGGAAGCCGCTACTGAGTAATCAAGCATAAAGAAATATGTTGTCCAGCGACAAGAACGTGGAAACCATCTCGCAGCTCATTGAGATGGTGAAGCACAATATTGAGTTGCGCAAGGAATATACGAAGCTCGATGTTGTGGAAAAGGTGGTACGACTGCTGAGTGCCTCGGCACTGGCTCTGCTGCTCACCGTCATCATTGCGGCCATACTGCTGTTTGCTTCGGCAGGTGCTGCAGCATGGCTGTCGCAGTATATCGGCCTCACCCAGTCGCTGTTTGCCGTCGCAGGGGTTTATCTCTTATTACTGCTCGTGGTCTACGGCTCGCGTAAGTCGTGGATTGAGCGTCCGCTGGTAAAATATCTGTCAAGACTATTGCTGAACTAAGACCTATGGCAAAGAAGAAAAGAGTAAGACCCTACCACACCCTGGAGGAGATACAGATGCGCAAGGAGCAACTCAGCGAAGTTATTGAGTTGGAAGACCAGGAGATTAAAAGACTGTGGACGCACCTGATGGAAAAGGACGAGGAGGCATCGCCTGCCGAACAGATAGCCAAGTATATCAAATATGGTATGGTGGCCTACGACGGGTTTATGACCCTCAGGAAACTGAAGCGCAACTACGGCAGCTTCCTCAACATATTCAAATAAAAGAAAATCCCTTCAACAAGCGTTGGAGGGATTTCTTTTTCTGTACCCGGCTATAGAAACACATAGCGCAGCGCCTCGTAGAAATGCAGCGCCAGGATAAAGAGCACCAAGAGGGGCGCACACTGGCCAATGCCCCACGAGAACGAGTTAAACACATCGGTGGGTTTGGTGAACGTGCGGAACAGGAAGCCGAAGGTGGCAGAAGCCAGCACCACAATCAGGGTGAGTAGCAACACCAGCGAACGGCTGAAAGGTGAAGGCCACAGGCGACCGGTTGACGACAGCAACAGACCGCTGGGCAGGAAGGCCAGCAACAAAAGGCCTAACAGCAACAACACCAAGACCAGCAACGACGCACGAATGGCAAAGTAACGACGGTAGTTTGAAGCACGATAGTCCACCAAGCCGCTCTTCCACAACGTGCCGAAGGCGCCCGACAGCAACAGCACCCAGATGAGCTGAGGTTTCAGCAGCACAGCCACATACTGACCGAAATACCAACGAAGGCCCTCGCTCGACAGCAGCGAGCGCACACCATCGGTCTGCGTGGCCTCCAACAGCCACGACAGCAGCACGAGCACACACTCGGCAGCTAGCAGCAACAGGGCTATTCGGGGTATAAGTTTATGCATACAAGACATCAGTCTTCGTCGGGTTCAATATTGTTGATATCCAGGATATGAAGCTCCAGGGCACGCACCACCAGACGGGTGGCGTTGACGCTGCGGCCATCGGGGAACAGCTTTTGCACCAGCTCGTTCTGACGCTTCTCCAGGCTCTTCACTCCAAAAGGCATACCTCGCAACTGGGTAATCTGGTCCTTGGTATAGCCCAAGGCCAGATGGCGCAGGAAACGCTCGTCGTACTCGTCAATCTCGTAGTTGACCAACGCCTCCTGACGGGCCAGGTCAGAACCGACGCTATGCTTGAAGCGGTCGACAATCTTCTTAAGGATGGGTTCGTTGAACACCAGCTGCTTTCCGTTCATCACCGACATAACGTCGTTGCGGGTCAGCAACTCGCCCGTCTTCAGGATAATGCCGTCGGCACCAGCATCGAGCACATCGACCCATAGCTTCTCGTTCAGGATCTCGCCTGTGAAAATCAGGATGCGAACGCTGGGGTGCATCTCTTTGGTCTGACGACACAACTCCACACCAACCATCGTGGAACCGCCAAGGCCAAGGTCGAGCAACACCAAGTCGGGCAACTGCTGTTTAAGCAGGCGCCAGTAGGCGGTCTCGGAATCAGCCGTTCCTATCACTTCGGCCTCGGGAATATCTGTCTTAATAATGCCTAAGGTGCCCTTCAGCTCCAAGGGCACGTCCTCTACAATAATTACTTTGAAGTTTTGCATACTCTGGGTAGTGTAATGATGATGTTGATGATGTTATTGGTGTCACGCTCTGCCCGGATGCCACACGCATGGCGGTTGGTAGCCTCACCATGCTGACGGACAATCTCACGGCAAATCAGGAATGGTATATTATCTACGTGAACAGGCATGAAGAGTTGATGGAGCGGCACGTCGGCGACCTGGAACGAGGGCAGAGCCACGCGGGCCGTCATGTAATAGTCATCCAACGGCTGCCATTCTACCTGAAGGGTCTTCTCGCCCGACTTCCGTCGCAGGATATCGAAGAGATAATCCACATAGACGGCATCGCCCAACACCTGGTGGTCGAGCATCTGGATATGCATCTTGCCATAGTCCAGCTGACGAATGGCCTGTTCACTCAGCAAGCCATAGAGTTCGCGGTAGTAGTCCACGACCTCTGTCAGCGAGGCATTATCGCCTGCGGTTATCAGCTGACGGATGCGGCTGGGATAGTACATCGTCTCGTGCTTCAGCGTAGAGAGTGTATTGTCGAGCACGGCATTGCAAACGTGTAGCCTACCCTCCTCCATCTTCAGTCGCTGCAACTCGTCGCCCATCATCTCCAGCTGGGCCTGCTGCTGTTGCCATATCTTCACTCGTTTGTTGTAAAGCAGCACGTACTGCCACACCACCACCACGATGATAGCAATAAACAGGAGGACGAGCAGAATGATAGCCACTTCTTTGTTGGACTGCGACTGCTGCATGGTGCGGCAATAGGTGTCGAGTGTCGTATCAGCCGACATTTCCTTGAACAGTTGCGTATAGATGCGGTTGTTGTAATGATACAACTGCCATTGATGAAGTGCCAAAGCTGCCACCGCACTCTCGTTGCGCACATTCAACAGAATGGTGTAGTTGATGTCGATGCTATCGTGATACCACAGAATCTCTGGAGGAGTAGCAGAGAGGTCGCCGAGAGAGGTCAGCGTATCGACAGACGCCGGACGAATGCTGCGGTAGTATTCGTTCAGACAATAACGGCAAGAGTCAGCATAATCGAGTGTACGCTGATACATGCCTTCGATATTGGAATAATAGGCCGAGTCGGCATAGGTGCTGGCGTGAGCCAGAAGATGCTGTAGGGGCTGCTGAGCCTGAATACTTCCCGTCAATGCAAGGATTCCAACGATGAGCGTCATGACGCGCTTCGGCAGGCGGAAATAGAAACGGCTCCCCTCGCCCACTCTGCTTTCGGCGGCTATCTGACACACTGAGAATATCTGACTGATCTTACGGTATTTCTCGATGATGCCCTTGCAGTTCAGCAAGCCGAAACCGTGCGACGTTGACGAGTTGTCCATGATGAGCTTGCGGTCGAAGACATGCTCCAGCTGTTCCTCGGTCATGCCGATGCCCGTATCCTTCACCGATATCTCCACATAGTTGTCGGTCGATGAAACGCCGATGCTCACACGACCGCCTGCAGGAGTGAACTTCCGGGCATTATCGGCCAGCGTGTTCAGCATAAACAGCGTCAGCACCTTGTCGGCCTTCACGTTGACGTCGGTAGGAGGAATATCCAGCTCTATCTCCTTGAGACTGAAGCTGCGACGGCCTCGTGCCAGGATATCGAAGAGTTCCTGCAAGGGGAAGGTCTCGATATGCATGCTCAGCTCGCCCTTGCGCAACTGAATCCAATGGGTCAGGATATCGTTCTGCGCATTGATGTCGTCGGTCAGCTCACAAACGTAATTCACCCGCTCCTCCTTATCCGCAGCATCGCTGTCGTTGAGCAGTTTGATTTCATGAATCATGCGGTCAATCAGCGGCATGATGGCATTCACCAGCGATATCTTAGCCTGCTGCTCCACATTGAGGCGTTTCTCCTGCTCCATGTGAAGACGGGTCAGGGCAATCTGCTCTTCCAGCTCTTCACGCCGTTCGTCCAGACGTTCATCATGTTCATTGCGCAAGGTACGCTTGCGGTGGATATAGAAAAGCCACACGATAACCGCAAAAAGAATGAGGGCCACCACCACAGCCACCAACAGGCTGTTGAGCTGGGTAAGCGACTGCTCCAACTGGGCAGCACGAGCCTCTAATCGCTGGTCCTGACGGGTGCGTTCCTGCAGGTCCAGATAGATATTACGGTTATAGTCGCTTTGGGATTTCTGGTCAATGGCGGCATAGACCACGCTGAGCTGCTCGCGGATACTGGCCACCAAGTCGGGCGCCTGGAAGATGAGCGTATCGCCCAAAGCCTTCTCCAGATTGTCCAGCGCGCCTTCGTAGTCGCTCAACGACAGACAGCACGTAGCCAGCGTACGGAAGGCACCTGCCGTCTGATAGGTGTCGCCATAGTCTTGGAATATTGTCAACGCACCATCGGCCATCCATAACGGCAGCAACTCGGGCTCAACATTCTCAGGATTGATGAATTTCATGGCAGGCTGATTGTCGAAGGTTAGCTGCTCACGATAATCTGCCACACTGAGATGCTCTGCCAGCGCCTCTAATGAGTTGGCCACGAAATAAGGATAGCCCTCCTGCTGTGCCAACAGAAAGCAACGCATCAGATGATCGAACTCTATCTGGTTGATTTCTGCCTGAGTGCCCTGGGTAATGATACCACCGGCACCTATATTATATAGATAATTGAGCCATTGGGCGGTGTCATTCTCGACATCGGACGTGATAGACTCTATGGCATCGATAGACTGACGCTCAAGACCTACATAATAATAATAGGTGGAGGTGACGATGGCCAGCTCGCTCTCGGCATAGACCAAACGCGACTGCTGACGGTCTGACAACAGATTACGCTCTTCGTTAATACGATTGAGGGCCCGCTGCGCATGTTCACGACAATCGTAGAACTCACGGTTGAGCGACTGACGCTGGCACAAGCGCATCTGCTGGATATAAGCTACCAGCAACTCCAGCTGGTTATCGGTAATCTGGAAGACGCTGTCAAGATGATTGCGGGCATCGTCATAGTGCATCGTGGCAATATCGACGAACGCCAGATTGTTCAACGCCTCTGCCTGACCATCACCATAGCCCAGTGCTTCGGCCAAAGCGAAAGCCTGACGGGCATAGCAGACGGTAGAGTCCAGATTACGGTAATGACTGTCGTAGGACTGAGCATTCAGACGGTCCACATCAGGAGACGTTCCGTCCGAACACGAAAAGAACAAAAGCAACAGGAGGCTAAGCCATGAAAACGTATAACCATTGTTCATACCTTAACCTCCTGATGTTATTTAAGGAATCATTGTTATTCAGGCACGAGCCTTGGCAATGTAACCAAGTGCTTCGCGGCACTTATCCGTTACATACTGCCAGTCGCCGGCCTTCACCTTGTCTGACGGGAACAGCTTCGAACCCATGCCAACACAGAAGACGCCTGACTTGAACCACTTCGTCAGGTTCTCCTCTTCAGGGGCAACGCCGCCTGTCACCATGATCTTTGACCAAGGCATGGGAGCCTTCAGGCCTTTCACCATGTTAGGACCAACCACATCACCAGGGAACACCTTCGTCAGGTCGCAACCTAACTCCTGAGCCTTACCAATCTCAGATACCGTCATGCAGCCAGGGCAATAAGGCACCAGTCGACGGTTGCACACAGGAGCAATCTCCGGGTTGAACAGCGGACCAACCACGAAGTTAGCACCCAGCTGCAGATAGAGGGCTGCGGTGGGAGCATCAACGATAGAGCCAATGCCCAGAGCCAGCTCGGGACACTCTTTGTCGGCCCATTTCACCAACTCGCCGAAGACCTCCTGAGCGAAGTCGCCACGATTGGTAAACTCGAACGCACGGACACCGCCCTCATAGCAGGCCTTCACCACGTTCTTACAGGTTTCCAGATCCTTATGATAGAACACAGGCACCATGCCTGTCTCGCCAATTTTCTTCAGTACGGCTATCTTATCAAACTTTGCCATAATTATTATCAATTATATTATCGCTGAACACGACCGTTAGCACTACCACCAGCCAAAGCCTCTACCTCGTCGGCAGAAACCAGGTTGAAGTCACCATTGATAGTGTGCTTCAGAGCAGAAGCAGCCACAGCAAACTCAAGGGCCTCGCCCTGGGTCTTCTTCGTCAGCAGACCATGAATCAGACCACCTGAGAACGAGTCACCACCACCTACGCGGTCGATGATGGGGTTGATCTCGTAACGCTTGCTCTGATAGAACTCCTTACCGTCGTAGATAAGAGCCTTCCAGCCATTATAGGTGGCGCTGTAACTCTCGCGGAGTGTAGAGACGACATACTTGAAGCCGAACTCCTGCATCATCTGCTTGAAGATGCCCTCGTAGCCGGCAGCATCGGTCTGACCGCCTTCCACGTCAGCATCGGGCTTGAAACCGAGGCAAAGCTCTGCGTCTTCCTCGTTACCGATACACACATCCACATATTTCATCAAAGGACGCATAATCGAGATAGCCTTCTCACTGGTCCACAGCTTCTTGCGGAAGTTCAGGTCAACACTAATCGTCACACCATGACGCTTTGCAGCCTCACAAGCCAGCTTGGTCAGCTCGGCAGCCTTGTCAGAGATGGCGGGCGTGATACCACTCCAATGGAACCACTGGGCACCCTCCATGATAGCATCGAAATCGAAATCTGAGGGGTCGGCCTCAGCAATGCTGGAATGAGCACGGTCGTAGATCACCTTTGAAGGACGCATGGATGCACCCGTCTCTGCATAATAGAGACCGATACGATTGCCGCCACGAGCCACAAATCGGGTATCAACACCATAACGGCGCAGGGCATTCACGGCAATCTGTCCTATCTCATGCTTGGGCAATTTGCTAACATAATAAGCCTCATGACCATAATTGGCCAGGCTGATAGCTACATTAGCCTCACCGCCACCAGGGATAATGCGGAATGATTCACTCTGAATAAAACGGTCGTTGCCCTGAGGCGACAGGCGGAGCATAATCTCGCCCAAAGTTACAATCTTTGCCATTGTCTTTTGTTAATTATTTGATAGTTATTTTGTTTCTTTCGTTTGCAGCCACAAAAATACATATTATTTCTGATATAACGAAACAATTTGAACAAAAACTTTGTTTTTAACCGTTCATTGACATCAGGAACTCTTCGTTGTTGCGGCTCTGAACAAGGCGGTCGCGAACAGTATTCATGGCTTCTATCGGGTTCATCTCGGCAATGAACTTGCGGATAATCCACATGCGGTTGAGCGTGGTCTGGTCTTGCAACAGGTCGTCGCGACGAGTAGAAGACTGAACAAGGTTCAAGGCAGGGAACACGCGCTTGTTGCTGAGCATGCGGTCGAGCTGAATCTCCGAGTTACCCGTACCCTTGAACTCCTCGAAAATCACCTCGTCCATCTTTGAACCGGTGTCAACCAGGGCGGTGGCGATAATGGTCAACGAACCACCATTCTCAATATTACGGGCAGCACCGAAGAAGCGCTTGGGCTTCTGCAAGGCATTGGCATCCACACCACCGGTAAGCACTTTACCGCTGGCAGGCGACACCGTATTATAGGCACGGGCCAGACGAGTGATAGAATCCAGGAAGATAACCACATCATGACCACATTCCACCATGCGCTTTGCTTTCTCGAGCACGATACCGGCAATCTTCACATGACGATCGGCAGGCTCATCGAAGGTAGAGGCAATCACCTCGGCATTAACCGTACGGCTCATATCCGTCACCTCCTCAGGACGCTCGTCGATGAGCAGCATCATGATATATGCCTCAGGATGGTTGGCAGCGATGGCGTTAGCAATATCCTTCATCAGGATGGTCTTACCGGTCTTGGGCTGAGCCACAATCAGTGCACGCTGTCCCTTACCAATGGGCGAGAACAAATCCACGATACGAGTCGAGGGATTGGTGGTGGCGGGATTGCCACAGAGATTGAACTTCTCGTCAGGGAACAAAGGCGTCAAGTGCTCGAACGACACGCGGTCTCTCACCTCCGACGGCTCACGTCCATTGATGGACTTCACGGTGGACATGGCGAAATACTTCTCATTGTCATGCGGCGGACGCACGGTGCACTCTACCACATCACCCGTCTTCAGACTGTATTTCTTGATCTGCTGGGGCGAGACATAGATATCATCGGGCGATGACAGATAGTTATAGTCGCTGGAGCGCAGGAAGCCGTAGCCATCCTGCAGGAGCTCAAGGACACCATTGCCATTAATCAGTTCCTCAAAATCGAAACGGGCATTGGATGCTAAGGCTTGCTGTCCTGAAGGCTGGAATACCTGTTCTGCCTGTTGTACCATAGGACGGTCGAACATATCCAATGTAGGAATGGCGGCCTGGTCCTCGATAGGCAGGTCAACCACCGTGATAAAGTCTGTGCCGTCACCGGGATCACCCTCCCACACATCCTCGTCTTCCATCAGACTCTGCATATCGGGAGTCATCTCCTGATGACGTGACATCTTTTCCTGCAACTGCTCGAGCATCTCGACACCCGGCTCTTCATCAGAAGAGAAGTCGGTGCTGGCCTCAGGAACAATGTCAGACAAATCTTCCTTTGCCTCTTCTTCCTGAGCTGCGGCAGCCTCCTGAGCCTGCTTTGCAGCCTCTTCGGCAGCAATGGCAGCCAGCTCGGCCTTCGACTTGCGGCCTCTGCGCTTTGGCTTCGGCTCTTCTGCAGGTGTAGCCTCTACGGCAGGAGCCTCACTCTCAGCCTGTGGCTCAGCAGGTAATTCGGGAAACAATGAAGGTGCCTCTGTCGCTTTGCTTTTCTGGTTCTTCACATCAAGGTTCTCACCCTCCTTTCCTCTGACAGAATAGACCTTGTCAGTATCTTTCTTGGCAATACGGGTACGCTTCCGCTTAGTTGCAGACGTAACTGACGCACTCTCAATGGCGGCTTTGTCCAGAATCTCATAGATAACATTCTCCATCGTGTCATCTTGAGATACTTTTACTCCCAACTGCCCTGCCACCTCCATTAATTCGGGGATTGGCATTTGCTCTAATTGTTCTTTGGTGTACATATCTAACAATAATATGTTATACGACAAATTGATAAAATTGAATGTGATTTTTGCAATAAAGCGCTTCACGGATTGAAACGCTGTTTCTGAAATCGTGTGCAAAGATACTCATTTTTTTCATAACGACAAAAAAATGAGTATCTTTTTTTATAATCTTTACCCTTTATTTGTATTGGCGAAGGGTACCAATCAGCTCATTGTTCTCGTTGCGAGTACCGATGGTGATTCTCAAACAGTTATGACAGAGTTGCACGCGGTTGCGGTTTCTGACAATTACGCCCTCCTTCACCAGATAGTCATAGATGCTCTGAGCATCGGTAACCTTAGCCAAGAAGAAGTTGGCATCAGTAGGATAAACATTCTGACAAATAGGCAACTGAGAGAAAGCCTCCAGCATGCGAGAGCGTTCCTGAAGAATCATCTGCACCCAACGGTCCACTTCATAAGGGTCGCTCAATACCTTGATGGCTTGCTGCTGGGTGAGATAGTTGACATTATAAGGATATTTCACCTTATTGAAGATGTCGATGATGGCGGGTGAGGCAAAAGCCATGCCCAGTCGGATAGCAGCCGAAGCCCACGCCTTACTCAGCGTGTTGAGCACAATCAGATTCGGATAGCGAGGCAGCTCATAGCGCAAAGGACGCAAGCGCGAGAAATCACTATAGGCTTCGTCAACGACCACGATGCCCTCAAAGGCATTCAGCAGTTTTACTACTTCATCGCGATTGATATCATTACCCGTAGGATTATTAGGACTGCAGACCCAGATGACCTTTGTATGGGCATCGCAGGCAGCCAGCAGCTTGTCGGCTGCAATCTGATAGTTTTCGTCCAATAGCACAGGACGATACTCTACATTATTAATATCGGCACAAACCTTATACATGCCATAGGTTGGCTCGATGGCCACCACATTGTCTTCCTTCGGTTCGCAGAAGCAACGATATACCAGGTCGATAGCCTCGTCGCTACCATTACCAAGGAAGGTATAGTCAACAGGAATACCCTTTACCTGCTCAATCTTCTTTTTCAGCTCCAACTGCAGAGGATCGGGATAACGGTTCAGGGGATTACCATAGGGGTTCTCGTTGGCATCGAGGAAAATCCTGGCCGTTGTTCCAGAGAACTCATTACGGGCACAACTATAGGGGGCCAGATTCCAGATGTTTTTACGAGTAAGTTGTTCTAAAGACTTCATGAATGATCTATTCTCAATTTTCAATTCTCAATTGCACGTAAGCGCACAGTCATCGCATTCTTGTGGGCATCCAGCTGTTCTGCCTCAGCCATCAGCTCAACGGCACGACCAATCTGACGGATGCCTTCTTCCGACAGATGCTGGAAGGTGATCTTACGACAGTAGCTGTCAAGGTTCACACCGCTATAGGCTGTGGCATAACCATGAGTGGGTAAGGTGTGATTGGTGCCACTGGCATAGTCGCCGGCACTCTCACAGGCATATTTGCCAAGGAACACACTTCCGGCATTCACCACCTGCTCGGCCATCTCAGCATAGTTGGCTGTCTGAATAATAAGATGTTCGGGCGCGTACACGTTAGAAAGAGCCATCATCTCGTCAGAAGAGCTGACGAGCACGCAACGGCTGTTCTCAAGGGCCTTCTCGGCAATCTCCTTACGGGGCAGCAGATTCAACTGACGCTCCACCTCACCCTGCACCTCTTGAAGCAGTTTCTCAGAAGTGGTAATCAGCAGTACCTGCGAATCAATGCCGTGCTCGGCCTGCGACAACAGGTCGGCAGCCACAAAGGCAGCATCGGTAGTATCGTCGGCCAACACACAGACCTCGCTGGGACCGGCAGGCATATCAATGGCCACATCGCCAAGCGACACCTGCTGTTTGGCAGCCATCACATACTGGTTGCCCGGGCCGAATATCTTAAACACCTTGGGGACGGACTCTGTTCCATAAGCCATCGCTCCAATAGCCTGTACGCCACCAGCCTTAAAGATACGGCTGACACCAGCTTTACGGGCAGCCACCAAGATGGCGGGGTTCACCTTGCCTTCGCGGTTTGGAGGCGTGCAAAGCACAATCTCCTGACAACCGGCAATCTTGGCAGGCGTAGCCAACATCAAGACGGTAGAGAACAGCGGGGCGGTACCCCCGGGAATATAAAGGCCCACCTTCTCGATAGCCACACTCTTCTGCCAGCATTCCACACCAGCACGTGTCTCAATTTTCTGACCATCAAACATCTGTGCGGCATGGAACTTGAAGATATTCTCATGAGCCAGTTTGATGGCAGCCTTCAAGTCGGCACTCACCAAGGTCTCGGCTTCGTCAATCTCGGCTTCAGTAACAGCCAAAGAGGCGAGCGCCACATGGTCGAAACGCTGCTCATAGTCTTTGACGGCTTCATCGCCACGCTGACGCACATCGCTCAGAACGGTATTCACCGTCGACTGCAACTGCGTGATGTCAAGATGAGGACGCTGAATCAGTTGTCCCCACTCTTCTTTCTTAGGAAAACGGAATATCTTCATAAATATAAAATCTCAAGCCTTAAAGAATCATCTTCTCAATAGGAGTTACCAGAATGCCTTGTGCACCCAGGTCTTTCAGTTGACCGATAATCTCCCAGAAACGTTTCTCATCGAGTACGGTATGTACAGAACACCATTCCTCGTCGGCAAGAGGGATGATGGTGGGACTCTTCAGACCGGGCAGCACGTTGATAATCTCCTGCAGACGGGCCTTTGGAGCATTCATACGGACATATTTCTTATCCTCTGCCTCACGAACGGCAGCAAAACGGAACAGCATCTGGTTGAGCAGGTCTTTCTTCTCCTGGCTCATGCCGGCATGACCAATCAACAAGGCCTCGCTCTGCATCACCACCTCAACCTCACGCAGGTTGTTGCTCACCAACGTGGAACCACTGCTGACGATATCGAAGATAGCATCGGCCAAACCGATACCCGGGCTGATCTCCACGCTACCTGTGATGACATGAATCTCTGCGTTAATATGATTCTTCTTGAGGAACTGGCCCAGGATAACAGGATATGAGGTGGCGATGGTCTTACCATTGAACCACTCCAAACCTTTATAGTCGATATCCTTAGGGATGGCCAGCGACAGACGGCAACGGCTGAATCCCAGACGGGAAACAATGTCGGCCTCAGCACCGCGCTCCACAAACTCGTTCTCACCTACCACACCGATGTCGGCCACACCAGTAGCCACACATTGTGGAATATCATCATCACGCAGGTAAAGGACTTCCAAGGGGAAGTTACCAGCCTCTACCAACAGGGTACGCTTGCTGGCGCTCACCTTGATATCAGCCTCACTCAGCAACTGCATGGTGTCTTCAAACAGACGTCCTTTTGATTGTACTGCAATTCGTAACATATCTAATTTTATTTACCTTTTTACCCTATTACTTTACTAAATCGGATGCAAAATTACAGTTTTTTTCTTTAATTTGCAATAAAATGCTTACTTTTGCATCAAAATTCTGAGTTTTTTGAAACAGACAAGTATATTTATGCTCTTTTTCCTGCTCTTTGCGTCTTGCTCGCAACGACAGGAGACCATCACCCCACCCTGGACGGTTTCTACCTCCGAGGGCGGAAGTTCACAGTTCGACCTTTCTGAGATTCAACAGGCAGGCGAGCTGATTGGAGTGACCCTCGTAGGTCCTGATACTTATTACAGCTATCAAGGCCGACATCTGGGTACACATTATCTATTGGGAGAACAGTTTGCCAGCGAACTAGGTGTGAAACTGCGTATGGAGACCTGTCGGGATACCAGCGAACTAAGGGAACGCCTGACTGCCGGCGATGCTGATATCATCATCATGGCACTCGACACCACAGATAGAAAGACGCCCGGATGGGTGGTCGGCTCAGGGAAGCCTTTGCTGAAAGAGGCCCTGAACAACTGGTACAAGCCCGATATGCTGGCACAAGCCCGACAGCAGGAAAAGCAACTGCTCTCACAGCCTCGCGTCCTGCGACGGGTCTATGCTCCGATGCTCTCTCATCAGGTTATCTCCCGCTACGACGGCTATTTCCGCTTATACGGAAGAAGAATCGGTTGGGACTGGCGACTACTAGCTGCACAATGTTATCAGGAGTCAACATTCGACCCAGAAGCGCAGTCATGGGCTGGTGCCAAAGGGCTTATGCAGATTATGCCTGCAACAGCCGACCATCTGGGACTATCTCGCAACGAGATAACCAATCCTGAGAAGAACATCGAGGCCGCCACCAGACTGCTGAAAGAACTGGAGGGCGAGCTGTCGTTCGTGCATAACTACTCCGAGCGTCAGAATCTGGCCTTGGCATCCTATAACGGCGGTCTGCAGCATATTCGCGACGCTATGCGACTGGCCGAGCGCGACGGTCGCAACCCCCAGGTCTGGAGCGACGTGAAGGAGTATGTACTTCGCCTCAGCGATCCGAAGTATTATCGCGACTCGCTGGTTCAGAGCGGCTATATGCGAGGCAAGGAAACAGCCGAATATGTTGACCAGATCCGGCTTAGATATATGAAATACAAACAATCTGTAAGATAAGCTTCATGAAACATCATTTACTCATAGCTGATAGCGGCAGCACCAAAACCGACTGGGCCATTGACGGCCTGCATATCAAGACTCAAGGCATCAATCCTTTCCATCAGGACGAGGACACGATTCGCAGCATACTGAGAGACGAACTATTGCCCAACCTCCCATCTCCACTCTCAGACATCAAATCGATCCAGTTCTATGGGAGTGGTGTGAGGCCCGAGTTGCAAACGAAGATGCAGCAATTGCTACAGGAGGCTTTTCCACAAGCCACCCATATCGAAGCCCAAAGCGACTTGCTGGGGGCAGCGCGAGCGCTGTGTGGCCAGAAAGAAGGCATTGCCTGCATCTTAGGAACAGGTGCCAACTCATGCTTGTTCGATGGTCAGCAGATTGTGATGAACACCCCCGCCTTGGGTTATATCTTGGGGGATGAAGGCAGCGGGGCCACTTTGGGTAAGCGCTTCCTGAATGCTCTTTATAAGGGCAGATTACCTCAGTCGCTCAAGACGGCTTTTGAGTCAGAGCTACAATTGTCTATGCCTCAGATTATTGACCGTGTATATCGTCAACCACAGGCCAATCGTTGGCTGGCATCACTATCAGAATTCATTAGCAAACACACAAACGAGCTCACCATTAACGAGCTGATAACCAGTAATTTCCAAGAGTTTATTACACACAACATCAAACCATACCAACGTCATGACCTACCCATCTCAGCCGTAGGCAGCATTGCCTTCTATTATCAGGAACAACTGAAACAGGCAGCCCAGGAAGAAGGCTACTCAGTAGGTCTGATTCTGCGTAGTCCTATCGATGCTTTAGTCCAGATGGAATAGCTCGGGCAGCGGAATAGTCACAGGCGAATTGTCGTCGTTCACCTCCATGATATCCGACATCATATCCCACCAACGCTGAGTGATAGGATCAACATGGCTGGTGTCTTGCGAATTGCCTTCCTTTGAACATTCCTGATAGGCAAACAGGATATTCGTATCTTTGTCCCAGTAGATGCTATAGTTACCTACACCCTGCTCCTTGATCATTTTCTTCAGCTCTGGCCAGATGGCAGCATGGCGCTTGGCATATTCGTCCTCGAAGCCTGGCTTCAGGAACATCTTAAATGCAAATCTCTTCGTCATATCTTTATTTTTTCAATCCTTCAAGCACAAGTAGTATCCCAGTTTATATAGTTTGAATATCTTGAGCGAGGGTTTCTGGCCGCATAGGTTCTTGCGCTCCAAAGCGCCAAACAGCCGATGCCAGCAACGGAAGAACCAACGTACAACACCCAAGTGAATACCCTCGACAAACGTCAGCATCTGGGAATAGCCGCGCAGGTCACTGTTAAATGCATGGAGTGTACGCAGCCCCTCTTCCGTCTTACTCACAAAATGGGCATTATCTTCAAAATCGAAGAAGCCGGTAGGATTATCCACATGCACTATCTTCACATTGTTTTTCCTCAGTTGCTTGCCAAAGAGCACATCCTCATAACCATAATGACGGAAACGCTCATCAAAAGGATTAGCAAGCATCAAGTCACTGCGTATCAAGAAGTTACAGGTATGAAAATGCTGATAAGGCCGCTTCTTGCGCTCCTCGGCTCGATGCATCGGTTCGTTCTCTTTCTCGTAGATAAAACGCAAGGAAGAGCATGAGCCTTCACCCACCACATAGCCGCCATAGGCCACCTCGTCGACTTCGGCCTCCACCCAGTTCTTCAGAAACTGTTCAGAGGGAATAGCCATATCGCCATCCAAAAACAGCAACCACTCATGTCTAGCCTCACGAGCCAGCACATTACGGATGACAGCTCGTCCCACATTCTGACTGCGCTTCAGATATCGGCAACAGGGCATCTTGGCTATCTCGGCATTGTCTTTAAGGGCGTCAACATCAGTTGTTCCGTCCTCAGCCACAATCACCTCGCAGACAACGCCTTCCTTCTTCAGGTTTTCCGCCTGAGCGCACAAATCCCTCACCAACTGGGCACAAGGATAGTTATATGCAGGTATGAGTATCGACAATTCATGCTTCATCGGGCACAAAGTTACAAAAAAAAGTTATAACAGATAACATAATCAAGAAATTCTTTGCAATCAAAGGCTCCTTTTTACTGGAAAATGAAAATAAATTCTAATTTATTTGGTTTTTTGCTTGTTTATTCGTACCTTTGCAGCCGCTTTCACGAGATGGAGGCATGAAATTCAAATTTATTACATTAAAAAATTAAAGATTAAACAACATGGCAACAAAAATCAGATTGCAGCGCGGTGGTCGTAAGAGCTATGCTTTCTACAGCATCGTTATCGCCGACGCTCGTGCACCACGTGATGGTCGTTTTACTGAGAAGATTGGTTCTTACAATCCTAACACCAATCCCGCCACGGTAGACTTGAATTTCGACCGTGCATTGTACTGGGTAGAGGTAGGCGCACAGCCCACTGATACTGTTCGCAACATCCTCAGCCGCGAGGGCGTTTACCTGATGAAGCACCTGAAGGGTGGCGTGAAGAAGGGCGCTTTCGACGAGGCTACTGCTCAGAAGAAGTTTGATGCATGGAAGGCAGACAAGCAGAAGGGTCTTGAAAAGGTAGCAGCCGACGTAGCTAAGGCTAAGAAGGATGCTGAGGCTAAGGCTCTGGCTGAGGAGAAGAAGGTGAACGAGGCTATTGCCAAGAAGGTGGCTGACAAGAAGGCTGCTGCTGTGGCTGAGCCCGAGGTTGAGGCTCCCGCAGAGGAGGCTGCCGCTACTGAAGAGACTCCCGCCGAGGCTTAATCTTGTTGGAAAGAGACACCTTTCATCAAGGAAAATTACTAAAAGATGCGGAATATTGATTGTTCCGCATCTTTTTTTGTATTATTTTGAGGAAAAGTAAGGTCATTCCAAAACATTTTGCTACCTTTGCAGCCGAATTTCAATCATTTTGTAGCAGACAAGCAACATTTATGAACAAAATTGTAAGAAAAGAACAGTTCTCAGAGAAGGTTTTCCTTTTCGAGATTGAGGCTCCGCTGATTGCGAAGAGCCGTAAAGCTGGTAACTTCGTCATCGTGCGCGTTGGAAAGAAAGGTGAGCGTATGCCCCTGACCATCGCTGGCGCAGACATCGAGAAAGGCACCATCACGCTGGTGGTTCAGATGGTGGGTCTCTCGTCGAAGAAGCTGTGCGCCCTGAACGAAGGCGATTATGTGACAGACGTAGTAGGTCCGCTGGGTAATCCCACAAAGATTGAGAAGTACGGCACCGTGGTATGTGCTGGTGGTGGACTGGGTGTGGCTCCTATGCTGCCCATCATCCAGGCTTTGAAGGCCGCTGGCAACCGTGTGCTGTCTGTGATGGCTGGTCGCTCTAAGGACCTTATTATATTAGAAGATAAGGTACGCGAGAGCTCTGACGAGGTG
>Ga0310690_10002542_pt1 | contig 29385 bp, 23 predicted proteins | sample AusTroGonzalo_MG_2_FD_207661 | JGI IMG/M metagenome (GOLD analysis project Ga0310690, IMG submission 207661) | Bovine rumen microbial communities from tropical cattle in Woodstock, Queensland, Australia - Gonzalo_04 (v2) (version 2) | ecosystem: Host-associated > Mammals > Digestive system >...
TATTGAAGCAGTGCATCGGTGAGTTGATGGAGGCATCGCTCCCCCAGGAAGTGGAGAAGGAGATTCTCGACATCGTCAATGCCTTTCCCGACGTCAGCGACCCGCATAACCTGCGCACCCGCCGCATCGGAAGCCACTACGCCATCGAGCTCCATATACGCATGGATGGGAATCTCCCCATTTATAAGGCCCACGACCGGGCCCACGACATTGAAAAGGCGCTGAAGGATCACTTCGGCTCGGAAACACACGTCATCCTACACGTCGAACCCGCCAAGTGATATCTCCGCTGAAGCCTGGAGCGTAGCGGGGGGAGGGCTCTATTTTACACGGAGTTTGCGGCCTACTTTGAGAATCGTCGATGAAGTGATGCCGTTGAGCTGGCAGATCTTGTTGATGGTCGTGCCGTGCTTTTTGGCGATGCCATACAGCGTATCGCCCTTCACAACCGTATGATATACTTCCTCTGTCTGCGGTGCCGGAACCTTGACAGTGGTGTCGGCCGGAGCGGCCGCGACGGCCTGCGTGTTCTTCGGAGCAGCGAGCTTGGGTGCAGCCTGTACCGGTTCTGGATCTTTCGGGTCGGGGATCAGTGCCTCGGCGGGAACCGTGACCTTTGCTTCGCGAACCGGCGCCCAGTTGCCATCGCCAGTGAGAATGATCTGGCCGCCGGCATCCGGAATCGTCAACGAGCCGTTGGTGTCGACGAAGGCCCATTTACCGTTTTCGAATAGGACGATGCGACGGTCGGCGTCAGCCAATACCAGGCTGTCCGGCGCAATGTGGACACCCTCTTCGGGATCGAACGCGTATACGGCCGTACTGTCGAACTCGACGTTGTAATCATGAAAATCGGGCAGAATGCGCCGTGCGCCCAGCAGCCGGTTGGCGTAGTAGCTTTCGGTGTAGATTGAACTGTAGCGCACGCCATGGGTCGAGGCATGGATGAATTTCGGATCATTGTGCAGCGTGTCCAGACCGATGAAGATGCCTACATGGCCTATCACTTTCGGATTTCGGCGGCTGCCCAGCAGCAGGATGTCGCCTTTCTGCAGATTGTGAAAATCGGAAATGTCCACTTCACGGCCGTTGTGTGCCTGGTCGCGGGCGGAGCGGTCCAGGTCCGTGAAACCGAATTTCTTGAAAACGTAACGCGTGTAGCCTGTGCAGTCGAACCGCTTGGGACCGTTCGCCCCGTAGCGGTAGGGCGTACCCAGGAACGTAGCCGCGTAATCGACCAGCAGGTCGGCCACTTCCTCGGCCGTCATTTCGATTTCGGTGGGCTCTCCCTGTGTGATGACAAGGTCCTGCGCCTGTAGCGACGCTCCCGGCCGGAAGGCCAGCAGCAGCGCGGCGGCTATGGACAGAAACCGTTTCACCATGTTATTTGGAAGAATAAAAGCCGAACCCGTGCTTGATGCCTTCTATCACGGCGTCCCATCGGATGAGAATGCCGATGACGGCAATCAGGCCGATCCAAAGGAGAGCCTTCGTCGTGTCGGTCTGCGCGCCGTACCAGGTTTTGATGCGTTCAAATAGCTTCATGGTCAACTCTACAAAGGTAATGAAAAATTGGAAAATTGCCTTTTTTTCGTTAATATTGCTGAATATAAAACAACCGTCTATGGACATCAGACTCAAAAGAATCCAAGCGGCCGCGCAGTTCCTCAAGGACAAGATAGGGGACCGGCGTCCGGAGGTAGGTATCATCCTGGGCAGCGGCCTGGGCAAGTTGGGCGACGCCATCGAGGATGCGCTTGTAATCCCGTATTCTCCCATCCCGTTTTTCGCCCGCTCGACGGCCATAGGCCATAAGGGCAACCTGATCTTCGGCAAGCTGGGCGGAAAGAACGTCGTAGCGATGCAAGGCCGTTTCCACTACTATGAAGGATATCCGATGGACCAGGTGACCATGCCGGTCCGCGTCCTGGCCTCTCTGGGCATCAAGGCCCTGTTTGTCTCGAATGCCGCTGGCGGCCTGAACCAGGATTTTGAGGTGGGGGACCTTATGGTCATCCGCGACCATATCAACCTGCTGCCCAACCCGCTCATTGGCCCCAATCTTTCTGAATTCGGCGAACGCTTCCCGGATATGACTGCGGTCTATGACCTGGGAATCATCGCCAAGGCCGAAGCCATTGCAAAAGACGAAAAGATCAAGCTCCGCAAGGGTGTTTATCTCGGCAATTCAGGCCCGTCATACGAGACGCCTGCCGAAGTGCGCTTCTACAGGCTCATCGGCGCCGATGCCGTGGGTATGTCCACGGTTCCCGAGGTGCTCGTGGCGCGCCACTGCGGCATTCCCGTTTTCGGTATGTCGGTGATCACCAACGTCTCGAATACCGACAATTCCAGCACAGTGCTCAATGACGGTGATGACGTTGTTCGCGCAGCCGACGCTGCCGCCGACCGGATGTGCCTCCTCTTTACGAAACTTATTGCGTCGCTCTGACCGTGAAGAGCGTCTTCCCATATGATTCGGTCGAACTCAGCGCCAATGGGCGCGAGGTGGTGATACTTGACCAGACGCAGCTTCCCAACCAGGAGAAGTTCCTCCACCTGACCTCCGCTGAGGAGATTTTCTATGGCATTACGCGCTTGAAAGTACGCGGTGCGCCGGCCATCGGCATCGCCGCGGCTTTCGGACTGGCCATGTGCATCAACCGTTTCCGCACCCGTTCCTTCGCCGCCCTCGAAAAAGAATTCCTGCGCGTGAAACGCTATCTCTACATTTCGCGGCCGACGGCTGTCAACCTGATGTGGGCGCTCGATCGCATGGAACGCTGCTTCTATGCGACGAAACAGTCGCTCGGCACGGCGGAGGAGAAGCACGCTATCGAGGTGGTCCGCAGCGCGCTGACCGCAGAGTCCCGCGCCATCAAGAACGAGGACGTGAAGATGTGTGAGACTATCAGTGGGCTGGGCTTCTCGCTGCTTCGTCCCGGTTGTTCGATCCTGACCCACTGCAACGCCGGCCATCTGGCCGTTTCTCGTTTCGGCACGGCGCTCGGCCCCATTTATTACGCGCAGCAACAGGGCTATTCCCCCAAGGTGTACTGCGACGAGACACGTCCGCTGCTTCAGGGTGCGCGCCTGACGGCCTATGAGCTGACGAAAGCCGGCATCGACACCACGCTGATTTGCGACAATATGGCCGCTACGCTGATGGCCCAGGGCAAGATTGACCTTGTTTTCGTCGGATGCGACCGTGTCGCTGCGAATGGTGACGTCGCCAACAAGATCGGCACCAACGGCGTGGCTATCATCGCCAAGTACTACAAGATCCCTGTCTATGTGTTCGGGCCTACCAGTACTTTCGATTTGAATTGCGCAAGCGGCGATGACATCGTCATCGAAGAGCGACCCGCCTTCGAAGTGACGGATATGTATTATAGCAAGCCTATGGCGCCCAAGGGCGTACAGGTCTACAACCCGGCCTTCGACATTACTCCCGCAGCTCTGATTACAGGTATCGTGACGGAAAAGGGAATCCTTAAGCCCCGGGAGGTCAAATCTGTGCTGAAGAAAGAAAAGTAGCCATGGTGCAGTTCCTGAGCCTGTCGAGCGGCAGTAATGGAAACTGCTATTATTTCGGGAATGGCCGTACCGCTTTCCTTATCGACCTGGGCATTGGCACGCGTACCGTCAAAAAACGGCTCGCCCAGCACGGCTTGAGCATCGACGCGGTGGATGCCGTATTTGTGACGCACGACCATTTCGACCATATCAGGAGCCTTGGCACCTTCACGGAACGCTACCAGAAGCCTGTGTACGTAACCCGGACACTGGAACAGGCGCTGCGCCGCAACTTCTGTACGGCAGGCCGGCTGAAGGGTTGCGTGCGTTTCCTGGAAGAGGGGAGTGAGGTCGCCCTGGCCGAAGACCTTCACATCACTCCCTTTGTCGTACCCCACGACGCCACGCAGACCGTGGGCTATCATTTCACATTCAGCGGAGAACGGTTCACCGTCATGACCGACCTGGGCGAAGTGACGGACGATGCGGTGCGGTACGCGGCACTGGCCGACCATCTTATCGTGGAATCGAATTACGACGTGGACATGCTCGTTACCGGGCCGTATCCGAAGGAACTTAAGGAACGAATCCTCACGCAGCACGGACATCTGTCGAACGAGCAGACATCCGCACTGCTGCGCCGCGCTCGCCACGACGGGTTGCGTGATGTTTACCTGTGCCATCTTTCCGCCAACAACAACACGCCTTCCCTGGCCTTCGAGGCGGCGAAAAAAACGCTCGAGAGCGTGGGCTCCCGAGCGTCTCTTCATTGTCTTCCGCGCAGCAGCGCGTCCGATTTATTCACCTTTTAAGAAAGCTTCGTACTTCTTGGAAAGACCCTCGTATTCAGGGTTCTTCTCACGGAGACGGAAGTAGATGTTCTTCAGGTACTCTGCGATTGCCATCTTGAGTTCCGGGTCGTCGGTCTTGCTGAACGACTCTTCAAACGGCTCGATGGCTTTTTCGAGGGTGTCATCCATCTCTTTCACGAGGGCGAAGTACTTGTTGTCGTCAAGCTCTTCGCTGGCCTTGGTCTGGAGTTCGATGGCCTTGTCATAGTAGAGGGCACCGAGGCTGAGCGGAGCGAACACGTAGTCCGGGTTGACCTCTGCGGATTTCTTGTACATCTTGGCTGCGTTCTCGACGTCGCCGAGTTTCTTGTACACGTTGCCTTCAGCGGAGAAGAGGCTCGCGTTCTTCGGATCGAGACTCTGTGCGGTGTGCAGCAGGTCGAAGAGCTTGCTCGGTTCTTCGTTATTCTCCATGTAGAGGTTGATCAGACCGATCAGGATACCGTTATTCTCAGGGAAGTTGATGAAGCCCTGCTCAAGGGTAGCCTTGCAAGCATCCATGTCGCCGTTCTGGCGATAGATGTCGGCCAGGTTCGAGAACGTGTTGCCGTTCTGGTAATACTTCATGTCGAGGCACTTCTTGTAGTATTCGATGGCTTTGTCCTTTTCGCCTGCCATGTTCGAGACCAGTGCTGCATAGTAGATGTTGAGCGAGTCGGTCTTGCCGATGACCGGGTTGGCCTGGCAGTCTGCAGCTGCCTTGAAGAGTTTGGCTGCCTTATCGAAGTTGCCTGCAAGATACTCGGAGAGAGCCTCGTTGGCATACTTGTCGTGGATGTTGTTCATCATTTCGGCCACGTCTTTGGTCTTGGAACCGCTCTGGTCGGTAGCAACTGCCTTGTCCAGGGCCTTCATGGCCTCGCCGAGGAGGTCGCCTTCAACGGCCGGTTTGGTCACGAGGTAGAATTCGAGAATGCCGTTCTCATTGTAGTAGAGATCCTTGTCTGCATAGGAGTCAACGGTATAGACACCCTCGGCGCCCTTCTTCTGGGTCGTGCTGAAAATCTGCTGTTCCTTGAGGAAGATCTTGACTTCAGCCTGGGGCGTACCGGTGAGGATGTTGCGGGTCGGCTGGTCGTATGCGTCGACGTATGCCTTTGCCAGAGCAATCCAGGTAGCCGGCTTCGTTGCCTTCTTGGCGTCGTCAGCTGCCGCCTGTGCCTTGGTAATGGCTTTCTGCGCATCTGCCGCGGTTTTGGGCTGTGCACTGACCATCGTCAGCGAGAGGATGAGTGACAGTGCGAGGAGAATTCTTTTCATACTTGTTTGCGTTTAAATTTGATTATTCTTGAATTTCCGTATTATCTGCGGCTTCCGTTTCCGGAGCCGGTTGTGTTTCTTCTTCCTTGTTGACGACGCAGACGGCTGCGATGCTGTCGCCTTCGCGGATGCTGATGAGTTTCACGCCTTGGGTTGCTCGTCCTGCTACGCGGATGCTGTCCGCCGGCATTCGGATCGTGACACCCGATTTGTTGATGATCATCAGGTCGTTGTCGTCGCTGACAGCTTTCAATGCAATTAGCTTGCCAGTCTTCTCGGTGATGGCGATGGTCTTCACGCCCTTGCTGCCGCGGTTGGTCTTGCGGTACTCGTCGAGATCGGAGCGTTTGCCAAAGCCGTTCTCGCTGACTACCAGGATATCCAGCGGTTTCTCGGCCTGCTCTTCAGGGTCGATGCACACCATGCCGACCACGAAGTCGTCCTCGTCGAGGTTGATGCCGCGTACACCGGTGGAGTTACGGCCGATGGCGCGTGCGTCTTCCTCGTCGAAGCGGCAGCACTTGCCCTTGTTGCCGGCCAGCAGCACTTCGCAACGGCCGCTTGTCAGGGCGGCGCCGATCAGGGAGTCGCCTTCGCGCAGGTTGACGGCGATGATGCCGTTTACGCGCGGACGGGAGTATGCCTCTAGCAGGGTCTTCTTGATGGTTCCGTTTGCCGTGGCAAGGACCACATAGTGGCTGTTCGTGAATTCCTTGTCGTCGAGGTTCTGGACATTGAGGTAAGCCTGGATGCGATCCTCCAGGGTAAGCGGGAGGATGTTCTGGATGGCGCGACCCTTCGAAGCCTTGGCGCCTTCCGGAATCTCGTAAACTTTGAGCCAGAAACACTTGCCGCTCTGCGTGAAGAACATCAGCGTGCTGTGCATGTTGGCCACGTAGATGTGCTCGATGAAGTCTTCGTCGCGGGTGGTGCTGCCCTTGGCGCCGATGCCGCCGCGGCTCTGCGAGCGGTATTCGGAAAGGCTGGTGCGCTTGATATAGCCGTAGTGCGAGATCGTGATGACCACGTCCTCGTTCGGGTAGAAGTCTTCGGGGTTGAAGTCTTCCGCCGAAACGGCGATTTCGGTGCGGCGCGGGTCGCCGTATTTTTCCTTGAGTTCGCGAAGTTCGTCCTTGATGATGCCCAGCTGCATTTCCTCGCTTCCGAGGACCTGCTGGTAGTAGGCGATCAGTTTTTCGAGCTCGTCGTATTCGGCCTGGAGCTTGTCGCGTTCCAGACCGGTGAGCTGGCGGAGACGCATCTCCACGATGGCGTCAGCCTGCTCGACCGTAAAGCCGAACTGCTCCACGAGACCGTCGCGGGCGTCTGCCACGCTGCGGGAAGCGCGGATCAGGGCGATGATCTCATCGATGATGTCGAGCGCCTTGAGCAAGCCTTCGAGAATGTGTGCGCGCTTGAGCGCCTTGTTGAGCTCGAAGCGGGTGCGGCGTACCACCACTTCGTGGCGGTGACGCACGAAATACTTGATGAGCTGCTTGAGGTTGAGCTGCTTCGGCCGGCCGTCCACCAGGGCGATGTTGTTGACCGAGAAGCTCGACTGGAGCGGGGTGAGCTTGAACAGGTTGTTGAGCACCACGTTCGACGGGGCGCCCTGCTTGAGCTTGATGACGATACGCATGCCCTCGCGGTCGCTCTCGTCGTTGATGTAAGAGATACCATCCAGTTTCTTGGTCTCAACCAGCTCGGCGATGCGCTCGATGAGTTCGCGTTTGTTGATCGTGTAGGGGATCTCCGTGACGACGATGGTCTCGCGGCCGGTGTTAGACACTTCAATATTGGTCTTCGAGCGGATGACGATGCGGCCGCGGCCGGTCTCGAAAGCTTCGCGGATGCCGCGGATGCCCTGGATGATGCCGCCGGTCGGGAAGTCCGGACCTTTGATATATTGCATCATTTCGTCGAGCTCGATGTCGGGGTTGTCGATATAGGCGCAGATTGCGTCGCAACACTCGCCGAGGTTGTGCGGGGCCATGTTGGTGGCCATGCCCACGGCGATGCCGTTGGAACCGTTCATCAGCAGCAGCGGCGCCTTGGCCGGCAGGACGGTGGGTTCCTGGAGCGATTCGTCAAAGTTGGGCTTGAAATCGACCGTGTCCTTGTCGAGGTCGGCGAGTACCTCTTCAGCCAGCTTCTGAAGCTTGGCTTCGGTATATCGCATGGCCGCAACAGGGTCGCCGTCAATGGAGCCGAAGTTGCCCTGTCCGTGGACCAGCAGATAACGCAGGTTCCAGGGCTGCGCCAGGCGGGCCATAGCGTCGTAGACGCTGGAGTCTCCGTGCGGGTGGTATTTACCAAGGACGTCGCCAACGATGCGGGCCGACTTCTTGACGCCACCGCTGTAGGTGACGCCCAGGTTGCTCATCCCGAAAAGGACGCGCCGGTGCACGGGCTTAAGTCCGTCTCTTACATCAGGTAATGCTCTGGCCACGATCACAGACATGGAGTAGTCTATGTAGGCCGACTTCATCTCGTTTTCTATGTTGATAGGTATGATCCTACCGCCGTTCTCTTCAAAATCCATTTCTACTTGCTTTCTTGTGCTAAATAAACGTGTAAAAATACGGATTTTTATCGAAGATAACAAATTATTTATTCCCGTCTTTTTTTGCTAAATTGCGCCTTCATTCATGGATAAAAAATGGAAAGAGGATATACCAACGAATTGAAAATCGTGCTCAACTACGCGCTTGAAGAAGCGGCGCGCCTGGGCAGTTACATAGCGACGCCCGACCATCTGTTTCTGGGGATCCTGCGGCACCGTGATTCGGATGCCGTGCAGATGCTCGAAACACTGGGTGTGGACATCCGGAAAGTGAAAAAGGAGATTGAGGACAAGATCGCCGCGCCCGTTCCGATTCCGTTCGGGCAAAGGGGATCTATCTCGCTGAGCGACAAGTCTCAGGATATTCTGATGGCATGCCAGCGGATGCACGGTGATGCGGCTGGACCGGTCCAGCTGATGGCTGAGATCTTTATGCAGTGGCACGGCGCGTGCACGACGGCGCTCGAGAATAGCAACCTGCCGCTCGACCAGCTGCCGGCGAAGCTCCGGGAGCTGATGGAAAAGACAATGATGCAGGCGGCTGAAGGCGCGGATGCGCCGGATGCGGAGGCTGAAACCGGAGCGCCGGCAGGAGCACCGGGCCGGCCTGAGCGGAAGTCGCTGGTCGAGTCGTACGGATTCGAGCTGACGCGGGCTGCCGTCAGCGGCGAACTGGACCCGGTTGTGGGCCGTGAAGCCGAGATCGAGCGCCTGGCGCAGATCCTGAGCCGGCGCAAGAAGAACAACCCCGTGCTCATCGGCGAGTCGGGTTCCGGCAAGTCGGCCGTGGTAGAAGGCCTGGCGTTGCGCATCGCTGCCAAGAATGTTCCGCGCTCGCTGCTTTCGAAACGCATCATCTCGCTTGACATGGGCTCGCTCGTGGCGGGAACGAAGTACCGCGGCCAGTTCGAGGAGCGGGTGAAGGCCATCCTTACCGAGATTAAGAAGAATCCCGACCTGATACTCTTTATCGACGAGCTCCATACCATCGTGGGCGCCGGCAGTTCGCCCGGCTCGCTGGACGCCGCCAACCTGCTCAAACCCGCGCTGGCTCGCGGCCAGATTCAGTGCATCGGCGCCACGACGCTCGACGAATACCGTGAGCATATCGAGAAAGACGCTGCGCTGGAGCGCCGTTTCCAGAAGATTCTGGTCGAGCCTACGGATTATGCCCAGACCCTCGCCATCCTCGAGGGCATCAAAGGACGCTACGAGGAATATCACCGCGTACATTATACCGATGCGGCCATCAAGGCCTGCATCTCGTTGTCGCAGCGCTACATTTCCGACCGCTGCCTGCCCGACAAGGCAATCGACGTGCTGGACGAGGCGGGTGCACGCGTACACATCGGCGATATGAAGGGTTCGGACGAGGCGGTCTCGCTCGAGAGCGCACTCGAGCCCATCCGTGCCGAAAAGCGCAGTGCTGCCCGTGCCGGCGACTTCAAGCGTGCGGCTGAACTGCACCGTCTGGAACAGGAGAAGGAACAGGCCGTGGCTGCAGCCGTCCAGGCTGCGGCAGCGGGGGAGGAGGAATACCGTACCGTCGACGAAGATACGGTGGCCCGCGTAGTCTCGGTGATGACCAACATCCCGGTCTACAAAGTGGCTGAAAGCGAGGGAGCGCGGTTACTGAAGATGGAGGAAGTGCTTCGCGGTGTTGTCGTGGGGCAGGACGAAGCGCTCTCGAAGGTCGTGAAGGCCATCCGGCGCAACCGTGCCGGCCTCAAAGACCCGAACAAGCCCATCGGCACCTTCCTCTTCCTCGGCCCGACCGGTGTGGGCAAGACGCATCTGGCCAAAAAGATCGCCGAGTATATGTTCGATTCGGCCGACAACATCATCCGCATCGATATGAGCGAATACGGCGAGAAGTTCTCATCGAGCCGGCTCATCGGCGCGCCTCCGGGCTACGTTGGCTACAACGAGGGTGGACAGCTAAGCGAGCAGGTGCGGCGCAAACCGTATTCGGTCGTGCTGCTCGACGAGGTCGAGAAAGCGCATCCCGATATCTTCAATCTGCTGCTCCAGGTGCTCGACGAGGGCCGTCTGACCGACAGTGCGGGCCGGTACATCGATTTTAAGAACACAATCCTTATCCTCACCTCAAACGTGGGCAGCCGCGAACTGAAGGATTTCGGCCGCGGCATCGGCTTCTCGACCGGGACGGAAGACCGTTCCGCTTCGCAGAATGCACTGATCGACAAGGCGCTGGGTAAGGTCTTCACGCCGGAGTTCCTGAACCGCCTCGACGAACAGATCTACTTCAATGCGCTGACGCAGGATGACATCTACCAGATCATCGACATCGAGCTGCGTGAGCTTCTGGCCCGGATGAAGGAGTTGGGTTATACGCTTTCGATCGACAAGGCGGCCAAGAAGTTCATCGCCGACGTGGGCTATGACCCGAAGTTTGGCGCGCGCCCGCTCAAGCGCGCCATCCAGCGCTACGTCGAGGATCCTGTTTCCGAAGTTATTATCGAAGGACTCCCCGCCGGTGCGAAACTGAAGGTCAAACTCGGCAAGGATAAGAATTCCACCACAGTGGTTGTGGCAGATAAATAGTTGTTTATCAGTATTTTATAATAAATCGGTTGCGCACAATCGCGCAACCGAAAACATGTAAAGCTATGAGTATCAGATGGCTTGGTGCCACGCTTCTGTTGGCAGTCAGTTTGTTGTTGACGGCTCCTGCCGAAGGCCAGCCGCGCGTAGTGCTGATGGGCGATTCGATTACAGAGATCTGGCCTGACCGGCATCCGGTATTTTTCGAAGAGACCGGTTTTATCGGCCGCGGAATCAGCGGCCAGGTGTCCGCGCAGATGCTGGTGCGTTTCCGTCAGGATGTCATCGATCTGCATCCGGACATCGTCGTTATCAATGCAGGAACGAACGATGTTGCTGAGAATCAAGGTCCTTACGATGAGAATTTTACGCTGGGCAACATTATCTCCATGACGGAGCTGGCGCAGGCCAACGGCATTGCCGTCGTTCTTACCTCTGTACTGCCCGCCGCCGGCTTCCGCTGGCGTCCAGCCCTCACCGATGCGGCCGACAAGATTGCCGCCCTCAACGCCCGCATCCGGGCGTATGCCGCAGGGCAGGGGATTCCATATGTCGATTATTATTCATCGCTCGTGGTGGACGATCCCTCCAGGGCGCTCAATCCCGCCTATTCCAACGACGGTGTCCATCCCGTGGCCGCCGGCTATGAAGTGATGGAGCCCCTTCTGCTCGAAGGTATCGCGAAAGCCCTGAAAGCCCCCGTCCCGTCAACCGAAGACGGTGCCTGCTGCCGCTAGCCACTAGCCCTCGTCTCCTCCTGTGGCACTTTTGTTGACTTTATAGCCAACCCGCAATCAGTGAACCGGTTTCTTGAACCGTTACCGTGTTCATCTTGAGGCGGACTTTGCTTCCGTCGTCTAAAGTGAAAGACACGGAGAGCGGACCGGAATACACATTCCGCGGCTGGAAGAAATCCGATGCCGTATTGTTGGAAAGCGTCCCGCTTACATGCACTTTGGTCTCCTGCTGCAAGTGGACACCAACTATCGAGTGGCCGTTATGCTCGTAATGGTAAGTACAAAACCGGACCTTGGCCTTAAAAGAGTTACGAAAGTTCAAACGGTTGTTTTTCAGTGTATAACTATCCGCTGGAATCAATATGGTGATGCAATCCTTTACATCTCCTTCCTCTCTGCGATTTCCATAACAGCCAAGCGCAATTTCCCCTTCGAAGCCATTCTGCAGATACCCTTTTTCCTCCAACGCGACATTGGAATCTTCGCGGAGGAAATACGATCCCTCCACTTCGTTCAAGGTCAGGTCTGAGCAAGAAATGGTGACAGTGCATACGCACAGTGGCAGAAGCGCCATAAAGGCCAAAGACATCCATCGTTTCATGATAGTGCGAAAAGAATTGATTCTGCTATCTAAACGCATGGACTTCCGGAATATTGCGTCCGTGGGACGTTTTATCTCGCGAGGGCCTGGGCGGTGCGGGCGGCGAGGCGGGCGTTGTTGAGGACCAACTGGATGTTGGAGGCCAGGGAGTCGCCGCCAGTGAGCTCTTTGACGCGGGCCAGAAGGTAAGGTGTCGTTTCCTTACCGTGGATGCCCAATTTCCGGGAATCTGCGACGGCCTGGTCGATGGCCGCGTTGATGCGGGCGGGATCCATGGAATACTCCTCGGGGATGGGATTGGTGACGAGCATGCCGCCGCCCAGGCCCATTCCCTGCTGGGCGCGGAAGGCAGCAGCCAGTTCTTCCGGCGTATCGATCCGGTAGTCCACTTTGAAGCCGCTGGTGCGGGTATAAAAGGCCGGCAGTTCATCGGTACCGTAGCCAATGACGGGAACACCTTTCGTCTCCAGATACTCGAGCGTAAGTCCCAGATCCAGAATAGCTTTCGCACCGGCACAGACAACCATCACGGGCGTACGGCCGAGTTCTTCCAAGTCGGCCGAGATGTCCATCGTGGTTTCCGCACCGCGGTGTACGCCGCCGATGCCGCCGGTGGCGAAGACCCGAATGCCGGCCAGATGCGCGATGATCATCGTGGTGGCCACAGTCGTGGCGCCGTCCTCGCCGCGGGCGACCAATACCGGGAGGTCGCGGCGCGAGGCCTTGGTGACGTCCGGTCCCTTCTTGCCGAGGTATTCGATTTCATTGTGGGTCAGGCCTGCCTTCAGCTTGCCGCCAATGACGGCGATGGTGGCGGGAATGGCGCCGGCCGACCGAACGGTTTCTTCCACTTTTAGCGCGGTCTCCACATTCTGGGGATACGGCATTCCATGGGAAATAATTGTCGATTCGAGGGCTACGACGGGTTCGCCGGCCATCAGGGCGGCCTTCACGGCCGGGGAGAGTTCCAGGTATTCTTTCATAATTCCAGATTATTCAGGTTTTCATTGACGGCTTCTTCCGACTCGACGGCGCAGCGGGCGCAGAGCAACCCGATGCGGGCCGTTTCCTCCACGCTGGCGCCAGGACCGGCGTGAACGATACCTGCCAGAAGGGCGTCGCCGCCGCCTGTGACGTTGCGAACCGTGCAGGGAAGGGCCGGAAAGTCCCGGGTTACGTCGCCCTCCGTCACTTCCAATCCCGATGCACCCCGTGAGATGTAACGGCGGGTAAAACCGGTGACGGATGCGAGGACCCCTGCCTCCAGGGCATTGCACTTAAACGCGTATAAACGTTTATTTTCGCTGATTTCCAGCGCCTTGCGGAGACGAATCGCTTTTGGCCCCGAAACGCCGTCTACATATAGTGGAACAGTTACGTGATCGATGAGCCAGGCCAGCGTCTCGGGCAGGAGGTTGGTGTCGGCGACCACGGCGTCCGCCGTGTTGATAGCGTCGATACGCTGAGCCAGCCAGTCCGTCGAGATGCTTTCGGTCACAACCATGTCTGCCACTCCGCCCAGCATTTCTCCGTTACAGTCGTTGAGGCTGGCGAAGCATGCGCTGGGAAGAGTGGGATCGGTGTCGCAGAGCGAAAGGTCCATGCCGATTTCCCTGCAGGAAACCTGTAGCATCTGACCAAAAGCATCGCCGCCGAAACGCGTGACGAAGCGCACTTTGTCACCCAACAGCGCCAGATTGTGCGCTATGTTGCGGCCGACGCCGCCGAACGACAGCCGCACCGTCCCGGGATTCGAATCCCGCTCGATGAAGCGCTCCCGCGAAGTGGCCGTAATGTCCACATTGGCCCCGCCGATGACACAGACTTTCATGCAGGCAAAGTTAGGAAAGATACCTGTATTTTGATAACTTTGTACTATGAAACAGAACAGATTATTCCGATTGACAGCAGTCCTGCTTGTCTTGTTATTCTGCTTCGGGACAGCTGAGGCACAGGACCTGCCGCGTTACAAAAAGATCGTGAAACAGCTCAGCAGCGCGAAATACCAGGGGCGCGGCTATGCGCGCGACGGTGTGCGCAAGGCGGGGCAATACATCGCCAAAGAATTTGAGAAATCCGGAGTGGACGAAGTGACGCTACAGCCTTTCACGCTGGATATCAATACTTTCAATGGCGCGATGCAGATGTGGGCTGACGGCCGCAAACTGGTTCCCGGTATCGACTTCTCGATGCGCGAGTATTCTCCCGGCGTACATGGGGAATTCCCTGTGTACCACGTGGACACGCTGAACTTCGATGAAGAGAAGCTGTTCGCCGACCTGGCCAAACCTGAAAATGCGAACTGCCTCGTCTGCTGCGAGTTCTGGTTCACATACAAGCACCGCGCCGCCTTCGCCAAGCTGCAGAAAGCCGGTGCTTGCACAAACGCGGGCCTGCTCTATGAATGGACGTCGCCCATCAAGTTCTACAAGGCATACGGCGAAAAAGTGGTGGACAAGCCCATCATCTGGGTGACGCCCGAAGCCATCAAGGGCGTCAAGTCCGTCAAACTCAACGTGGACAACGAATTTCTGAAGGCCTACGAGACAGAGAACGTCATCGCTAAGGTGGAGGGACGCCGGCACGACGGATGCTACGTCTTTACGGCGCATTATGACCACCTTGGCAACCTGGGCCGGAAGGTCTATTATCCTGGTGCCAATGACAACGCTTCCGGAACGGCCGCCCTCATCACGTTGGCAGCGTATTATGCGCAGAACCGTCCCGAATACGACATCTATTTCATCGCCTTCTCCGGCGAGGATGCGAACCTGCGCGGCTCGACCTGGTTCGCGGAGCATCCGGTCGTACCGCTCGACCAGATCCGCTATCTGTTCAATCTCGACATGATCGGCGACGACAACCCGGTACAGTATTGCGAGGTAAGCGAAGCCGGTATGGCGAAGTATCCGATCTTCGAAAAGTTGACCCGTGAACAGGGCCTTTTCAAGGCACTGAACCGGGGCGAACTGGCCGCGAACAGCGACCACTATCCCTTTGCCCTCCGCGGCGTTCCCTGCATCTTTCTGGAGAACGAAGACGGCAGCGCCTTCCCGTACTATCACACGCCGAACGATAATATGAAGACTATAAAGTTTGATAGTTATATACCTGTATTCCAGCTTGTAACTGGATTTATCTCAATTGATAGATGAAATTAAGAGTCTTCGCTCTTTGTCTGATGGGAATCGTTTGCAGCGCGGGCGCTCAGGTGTCCCGATACGTCAATCCAATGATCGGAACTACCGGGATGGGACACTGTTTCCCTGGGGCTTGCGCACCCTTCGGTGCGGTACAACTCTCGCCCGATACCGACACCGTTCCGCACAACATCGGCGGCAAATATCAGCCCCGTGCGTATGACTATTGCGCCGGCTACCAGTACACGGACAACACTATCGTTGGCTTCAGCCATACGCATCTCAGCGGCACGGGTCATTCCGACCTGGGCGACATTCTGGTGATGCCGCAGACGGGCGACCTGCAACTGATGCCCGGTACAGCCGACGACCCCGACAGCGGCTACCGCCAGCGTTTCAGCCACGACACGGAAAACGCCGAACCCGGTTATTATGAGGTGACGCTCGCCGACAGCGGCGTCCGCGCCCGACTTACTGCAACGCAACGGGTGGGCGTACATCAATACACCTTCCCGGAAGGCAGCACGCAACGGCTTGTGGTGGATCTGCTTCACGGCATCTACAACTACGACGGCAAGGTGCTGTGGTCCCGCATCCGCGTCGTCAACGACACCCTCGTGACGGGCTACCGCATCACGGACGGCTGGTCGCGCGGCAACTATACGTATTTTGCCATGTCTTTCTCACGCCCTGTAGTGAATTATGGCTACGCTGACCGCAGACAGCCGGACTACAGGGGTTTCTGGCGCAAATTCGACCTGCATCACAATTTCCCGGATATCGCTGGACGCGACATCACGGCATACTTCGAATTCGGGGCGGAATGCCCGGTGCTTACGGTAAAAGTGGCCCTGTCCGGCGTTTCGATGGAAGGTGCGCTGAAAAACCTGAACGCGGAAGCAGCCGGAAAGTCGTTCGATGACATCCTCCGCGAAACGGCACAGGCCTGGGAACGCGAGCTTGGCTCGGTGCAGTGCGAAGGCGCGGACGACCAGAAGGCGAGCCTCTACACGGCGCTTTACCATACTATGATCAATCCTTCCGTCTACATGGACGTGGACGGCCGCTACCGCGGTATCGACGGGGAAATCCATCAGGCAGAAGGCTTTACGAACTATACGGTCTTTTCGGTCTGGGATACCTACCGGGCGGAACATCCGCTGCTGGGCCTGATGAAGACCGGGCGGAACACGGACATGGTGCGTTCGATGCTGGCACACTGGCGCCAGAACGTAGTGGGTATGCTGCCGGTCTGGAGCCTGATGGGCAATGAGGGTTGGTGCATGACCGGCTACCACGCGGTTAGCGTAGTGGCGGATGCGCTGGTGAAAGGCGCGCCCATCGATACGGAAGAGGCGTTCGCGGCGATGACAGCGACGGCCCGCTGCCCGTATCTGGCTTCTATCCAGGATTATATCCAGTATGGCTATGCGCCTTTTGACAGCGACGCCACGGCAGCTTCCAACACGCTGGAATACAGCTTCGACGACTGGTGCATCTACAATGCGGCAGGCATTGTGGGCCGGGAGGATATCGCAGCTGCATTCCGGGAACGGGCGCTGTCGTACCGCAATACGTTTGATCCGGCCATCGGCTTCGCTTCGCCGCGTTACAAAGACGGTACTTTCAAGGCGGACCTCGACCCTTATCAGACCTACGGGGAAGGTTTCATCGAGGGTAATTCCTGGAATTTCTCGTTCCATGCGCCGCAGGATCCCTATGGGTTGATGGCTTGCATGGGAGGTGAAAAGGTTTTCCGCCAGCGACTCGACGCACTGTTCGAAATGGACCTTCCAGAAAAGTATTATGCTGACAACGAGGATATTACCGCAGACTGCCTGGTGGGTGGCTATGTGCACGGCAACGAGCCGAGCCATCATGTGCCGTATCTCTATGCCTGGACGTCCGAGCCCTGGAAAGCGCAGGACCGTATCCGGACCATCCTCGACAAAATGTACCGCAACGACATTCGCGGCCTGGGCGGTAACGACGACTGCGGCCAGATGTCGGCGTGGTATGTTTTCTCAGTGATGGGTTTCTACCCTGTAGCGCCGGGCTGCGACCAGTACGTGTTTGGCGCGCCGTATCTCCCGTACATGAAGGTTAGGCTTGAAAACGGCGCCGTCATTGAGATCAAGGCACCGGGAGTCAGCGACCGCAATCGCTACGTCCGTAGCGTCAAGCTGAATGGTAAACCCTACACGAAGCTCTATATCACGCATGCCGATCTCGCTGCAGGATGCACCCTCGAATTTGAAATGTCCGATCGTCCCAACCGCAAACGCGGCCTCAATCCGGATGATAAGCCCTACTCGATGACAGCCGTCCAGCCGTAAGGATGCGAGTGGCACTTATCTTTCAATAAACCAACGTCTTAACAAGAATCGGTTGCGCATTTTTACGCAACCGATTGTTCGTAAACCGCTGTGTATCAATGTTTCCGGTGCCACGGGGCAGGGCTAGCTTCGCTGGCTGACACGCCAGGTCTGGAGCAGGACGGAGAAAATGATGAGAGCCAGACCGAGCCAGAATGACCAGCCGACTTCACGGTATTCACCAAAAAGGAGGGCGGCGATGATGATGCTGTAGAGCGGTTCGAGGTTGTAGGTAAGGTTGACGGTGAAGGCCGAGAGCTTGCGCAGGGCCTGCAGCTGGAAAAGGAAGGGGATAATGGTAAAGACAGATCCTAGAAGCAACAGCGAAATGATATCACGGCTGGACGGGACGATGGAGGCGTCGGGGAGGAGTCGGTTGTGGAGCGGGATGCAGAGCGTGAGGAAAAGTACGCCGCCGACGAGTTCCCAAAGTAGCATCGTCGCCGAATCTTCGCCTGTCTTCCGGGCAACATTTACATTGAACAATGCGAAAATCGAATAGATGGCCGCAGACAGTAGTCCCCAGGCGATGCCGACGCGATAGCGCATATCGAGGCTGAAAACCAGCAGGACGCCCGCTATCGAAATAAAACTGATTAAAATTTCGGCCCAATCAACCGCTCCGCGTCGCGTGTTGACCAGTGGGTTGAAAATCGCTGTGAAGAAACAGGTGGTGGCGATGCAGGCTACGCCGATCGAAATGTTGGAGGCCTGGATGCTGAGATAGAAGCATGTCCAGTGCAGCGCCAGCAGAATGCCGCAGCCCGCCATCTTCAGCAACGCCGGCCGGCGGACGCGATGGAGCCGTCCCAGTACCGCCATCACGATGGCCAGCGTCACGACGCTGACCATGATCCGGTACCATACCAACGGCAACCCGCCCAGCGAAATAATCCGTCCGAACACACCCGTCCATCCGGCCAGAAACACTGCCAGATGCAGGATGATGAAGGTACGGGTGGTATCTTTCACACGAAAGTGGAACCGGGGCTATCTGGCCGCGATGCACTCGATTTCGACCAGGGCGCCCTTCGGGAGCGTCTTCACAGCTACGGCGCTGCGGGCAGGGTAGGGTGCGCAGAAGAACTGGGCGTAGATCTCGTTCATTGCGGCAAAATCTCCCATGTCGGCCAGGAAGACTGTGGTCTTGACCACGTTCTTCAGGCTGAGGCCTGCAGCTTCCAGGATGGCACGGGCATTGGTCAGGCTCTGGCGGGTCTGTTCCTGCACGCCACCTTCCGGAAAGGCGCCCGTGGCAGGGTCGATGGGCAATTGCCCGGAAACGAAAACGAGGCCGGCACCGCTGTCGATGGCCTGGCTGTAGGGTCCGATGGCCGCAGGGGCCTGAGGAGTCTGGATAGCGTTCATATAGAAGGTGTTTTTGATTCTAGAAAGGGCGGAAGGCCGCGTTGCCCGCTTTCGTGACTGCAATGCCTTCGATTTCCACCAGCCAGGCAGGCCGGCAGACCGGAGCGTGGACATAGACGGCGTTCAGGGAAGGACATGTGGCCTCGACAACGCGCCGTACATTGGCGAAGTCGGCCGGGTCACGCAGATAGACAATGGCCATGGCCAGGTCGGAAAGCCCGGCGTCTGCGTCGGCCAGCAGTGCAGCGATGTTTTCCAGCGCGCGGCGGGTCTGGGCAGCGGCATCGCAGAGGTGCATGACATTGCCCTGTGCGTCGATGCTGGCTGTGCCACTGATGAAGATGTGCCGCCGGTCACCGTAGGTGACGGCGGTGCCGCGTTCAAAGGTGACGCCGTAGTCGCTGGTGCGGTTGAGGTGGGTGGGTGCGTGGAGGAAACGGATCTGTCCTTCCTGAAGGCCGCCTACGGTGCAGGCATCCATCTCCACAAGCTCCCGCCAGTCTGCCGTGCAGCCCTCGATTCCCGTGCTGGCGATGTAATGGGTGTCGGTAGTCAGGCCGATGCAGTCGAAGTATGCTTTGCGCCCTTCGACTACGCCGGTGTAGTTGACATCCACGTCGCGGGTGAAGATCCAGGTGCGAAGGGTATCACGCGCCACGGAAAGGTTCTGCTGCGCCAGTTGTCCCTCATAGTTGCGGAAGATGCCCTCCATCTGCTCCCGGGAATCGCGTCCCGGTGCCACGAGGGAACCGGTCCAGTGGTGGGTGTACCCGTTGTGCGCAGGAATGCCGGACGGACAATCCAGTGGCGAGGTGCAGTACATCCAAAGGGCGATGCGGGTGCCGTCGAGGGGCGCCTGTCGGACGATGGAGGTAGCTGCCGGCGGCAGGGATTCCAGCGCTTGCCGGAGGAGGGGAGTCTGATTGGCCGCGTCACTTAGGAAAAAGCGGCGGAACAAAACGGTGCGGCCCTCCGACGCTTCCCGGCAGGCCTGCATCACGGCTTCCAGCTGGTCGCTGAACGCGAGTGACGGATCTGTGACGGTCGTCACGACATGGAATTCAGCCGTGGCGTTGTCTTGCGGAAGGAAACGGGTTGTTTGGGTCCGGGTGCGCATAACGGGCACTAATTTACGCATTTTTTTGTAAGTTTGCAGAATAACCAGCCGCAAAACGAATGTCCAGGTCTCAAAAGGTTATCGCAGGGGTCATGACGGTGCTTTCGGGCATCGCCATGTTCGGCTTCTTTGCCTTCTTCTATCCCTATCACCTTCACTTCCAGGAGCAGTACCAGCTGTTCGAATCCACGTGGGCCTATTTCGCCAGCGTAGCGTCCGTTCCCGGAGGGCTGGCCGACTGGACGGGAAGATTCCTGACGCAGTTTTGCTATTATGCACGCGTCGGTGCCGCCCTTCTGGCCATGCTGCTGTGTGCTGTACAATTGCTGACCTGGGCGGTCTGCCGGAACAGGTCGCTGTTGATTTATGCACTGACCTTCGTTCCGGCCTTCGTATCAGTGGCCTATTTCTGTGATGAAAACGCCCTTGCCGGCGGCTTGGTCGCCCTGGCCCTCTCGCTCGGAGCGGCCGCACTCTGCCAGCTGATCCGCAACGTGCGGACGAAGCGCATCCTGGTACTTTGTCTCGTACCCGTCCTGTACATGGCCTGCGGCCCCCTTTCGCTTGTCTTTGGATTAACCCTCGTTATTCTTGAGCTGAGTGAAGCGGGCGGTCAGTCGCACAGGGTGCCTTTTTCAGCGACCGGAGCGACAGACCGGAGCGTAGCGAAACGCTGGCTGTTCGTTATGATTATAATTCTGCTGACAATACTCAGCCCGCTTGTTGCCAGCCGGATATTCCCGTATACATTCGAACGCCTGCTGCTGGGTGTCCATTACTATCGTTCCCATAACATCCTGCCGGGCCTGCTCTACACCGCGGCGCTCTCGTCCGTACTTGTCGTACTCATCTCCTGCCTTAAGGTCCGCAAACCCCTGAAGAGCGTTGTCCCTGGCCTGGTTTTGTACGCAGCACTGGTCACCGGCGGCGTCTTCCTCACCCTGCGCACTGCCGACTTCTTCAAAGAAGAATGGATGCACTACGACTTCATGGTCCGCATGCAGATGTGGAACCGCATCCTCTTTCAGGCGGATCGCCGCCGTCCCGATAATCCCAAAACCGTCTCCTGCCTGAACCTGGCCCTGGCAAAGACCGGCCGACTGCCCGAAAACCAGTTCTCCTTCTACCAGAATGGTCCGGACGGATTGCTGCCCAGTTATGAAGGCGACTACACCAACCCTGTTTCCACTGGGGAGATATTCTGGCACCTGGGCATGGTCAATACCGCCCAGCGCTATGCGTTCGAGGCCCAGGAAGCCATCCCGGATTTCCAGAAGAGCGGCCGCTTCTACCAGCGCCTGGCTGAAACCAATATCGTGAACGGCGATTGGGATGTCGCCCGCAAGTACCTGAAAGCGCTGCAGCACGCATGCTTCTACCGCAAATGGGCGAACGAAACGCTTGCCCTGCTGGAAGACAGCACCGTCTTCGAACGGAGGCCGGACCTGGCCCGTGCCCGAGACTGGCGGCTCAACGAGCACGATTTCCTCTTCAGTGAGGAAGAGATGGACTCGATGCTCGGGATGCTGAGCGTCGAACATCCGGAAAACACCCTGGCGCTCGACTACCTGCTGGCCTGGTGCCTGCTCCGGAAAGATCTGAACCGCTTTGCGGAATGCCTCACCATGGTGAAGACAGCACCTCTGCCGCAGGCGTATCAGGAAGCCATGGTGCTGCTTTGGAGTTTCACCCATGAAGATTATTCCGGCCTGCCGGCCTATATCAATCCCGTCAATGTGCAGGGACTGAACCGCTTCATTGCGGATGCCAATTCCGGCAAGACGATGGCCATGATGGAGGCCATGTACGGCAAAACCTATTGGTTCTACTTCTTATATCGCTATAACCGCACTGAATAACCCGCTATGAAAAGAATCCTGTGCTTTGTAACGGTTATGCTGTCGTTGGCAGCGTGCAGCCCCCGGGAGCGGAATGCGACCCCTGCCGGAATGCTGCCCGGCATCTGGCCCGACTATGTCGCCGTCACCATACCTGCGACCATTGCGCCTCTCGACTTCACGCTGCCCGGCGCGGAAGCACTGGACGTTCGGATTCTCGCTGCGGACGGCACTACGCTCCGCAGCAGCGGAAATGCTTCGACCTGTTTCTCCGAAAGGGGCTGGCAGTCGCTGCTGAAGGGGAGTGCAGGCGATTCTCTCATGGTGACGGTCAGCGGTCGATTTGACGGCGCGTGGCGGCGTTATGAGCCGTTCCCGATCTATGTTTCGGAAGATGCCATCGACTATGGTCTGACCTACCGTCTGCTCGAACCGGGTTACCAGATTTACAGCCACATGGGTATCTATGAGCGGGAACTGGGGTCGTTCCGCCAGCGCGCGCTCCTTGAAAATACGCAGTTCGACGGCTGCTTGAATTGCCATGCCAGCCAGAAAGCCGATCCGGGCACATGGACGATGCACATCCGTGGCAGCCATGGTGCCACCCTGCTGCGCCTGAAGGGAGAAATCCAGGCCTACAACACCAAGACCGATTCCACCCTGGGACTCTGCGTGTATCCGTACTGGCATCCATCCGGCCGTTATATCGCCTATTCCACCAACAACACACGCCAGGGCTTCCACGTTCAGCCCGACAAGCTCATCGAAGTGTTTGACCTCGATTCGGACATTCAGGTCTATGATGTGGAAAAAAATGAACTGATTACGGCGCCGCAGGTCAAGCTCCCGGATGTATGGGAGACGTTCCCGGTGTTCTCGTCCGACGGGCGTACGCTCTATTTTACTGCGGCCGCCAAGGTGGAGATTCCGGGTGAACTGCCCCAGTCGAAGTACAATCTGATGAAGGTGAGCTTCGATCCCGAAACCGGCAATATCGGCACGGACGTGGAACTGGTTATCGATGCGGTGGCGCAGGGAAAAAGCCTTTGTTTCCCCCGGCCTTCGTATGACGGCAGATACCTGATGTATACCCTCTGCGATTACGGCACGTTCCCGATCTGGCACCACGAGGCGGACTTGTGGCTGCTGGACCTTGAGACAGGGGAGTCGCGCCTGCTTGACGAGGTCAACAGCGCTGACACCGACAGCTTCCACAACTGGAGCGCGAATTCCCGTTGGTTCGTGTTCTCAAGCCGCCGCGAAGACGGTCTCTTCACGCGCCTGTATATCGCTCATTTTGATGAAAACGGCGTGGCGGGCAAGCCTTTCCTGCTGCCCCAGCGCGATCCGAAGAATTATTACGAGGATCTCTTCCGTTCGTACAATGTGCCGGAATTCGTGAGCGGTCCGGTCCCTATCGAAAAAATACACGCCCAGAAGGCAATCAATGCTCCTGAACGTGTTCTCTTTGGCTTCCGCTGGTCAAAATAAATATTTGCTCCGCTTCGCTCTGGTATTTGCTCCACTTCGCTTATTATAAGATTGGCATTTAGACCCTTTACCTGCAAGCTATGCGCATCGCAAATGATGAGGATGTGAGCGTTCCTACGGCGCTGAATCGTAGACGCTTTCGAGCGTGTAAGCGGGATCGGTCGTGGTGACGGCCTTTACCATTAATTCGACGAGGGTCTTGGCTTTCTCATCGACAAACTGGCCTGTGCCGTGGTCAATGTACGGGTGCTTTTCAGGGCCGACGCCGGTGGCGCCGTTGTCCCAAAGATACATGGGAAGCAGACGGTCCGCAGCGGCCTTGCAGAAATACTCCATGTAGTACATCTGGAAGGGGAAGTCCACGTCGCTGTGGCGTGAGCAGCCCATTTCGCCCAAATACACAGGAATGTCCTGATCGACATAGGTTTCCTTGAGCTGGTCGAAGGTCCAGCGGAGGCCCGCCTCATTGTCGCCGCTGGGGCGCTGGCTGGCTTCTGCCGTGTGTCCGAAGCGGGGCAGCATCGGGTCCTTGAGGGTGTACTCGTACGGATCGTAGTCGTGCACGGCGACCATCAGGCGGTTGGCACTCGTGTAGTCCTTGGGAAGGACGAGGCCTGGGATGGTGAAGGTCGGGCTGGCGGCATAGCCGGGGATGCCGAGCCAGCGGGTAGCGTTGCTGCCGCCGGTCGTGCGGACAGCATCTACGAACACCTGGTTCCACTCGTTGAGCACCTTGTACTGGGCATCCGGATTGGCCACGAAAGCGGCGCTCCAGCCCCAACCGCCGTCCTGGATCTCGTTGAACGACTCAAAGATGAGCCATTCGCCCTTGTCCTTGAACCGGTTGGCGATCTGGGTCCAGACGCTGAAGATCTCGTCTTTCACCTTCTCGTGCTGCGTCATGTTGTTGTATGCCTTGGAGATGTCCAGCCAGTAGCTCTCGTCGTGATGCGTGTTCACGATGGCCACCAGGCCGGCCTTCTCGGCATAGCCGACAATCTCTTCAACCCGGGCAAGCCATTTCTCATCCAGACGGTAGCCCGGAGCGTCTCCGATATGGCCTGTCCATGTGGTGCAGATGCGGACAGCCTTGAAACCGGCAGCTTTCACGCCGTTAAAAGTGGCTTGGGTGCATTTGGGATTGCCCCAGACGGTCTCGGAAGCCACGCCGTTGCTGATGGCGTCCATATGGTTGCCCATGTTCCAGCCGGGTCCCATGGCATTGAAAACCATCTCCGGCGTGAGTGCCGTGGCGCTGGCAGCGGGAATCTCAGTAAAAGCGTCTTCTGTGACCTTGACAGTTACCTTTTCGGTGCCGCACTGAATGGTGATGGTGCCGCTTCCTGCGCTGGTGCTACGGTTCGCGCCGGCAAACACGGCAACCTGTGTTTTGTGGTTGTTGTCGATGGTGCCGACCTTGACGCCGCACCAGGAAACATCAGTGCTGACGGACGGTTGCTGGGAGGAAGTGACGGTCAGCGTGTTTTCGCCGCCGAAGCGGTCGAAAGCGACGCTGGTCTTGTCGACGGAGAGTTTTACCTGCGGAATGCCCTGGCTGACGGCCACCATAAGGCTTTGCTTGTCGCCGATGACGCGGATCGAGGTAGAACGCGTGGTCGTACCGGTATTCTCGGCAGCGGTGACAGTCAACTTGAGCGTGTTGGCGGAGAAGTCGCCTTCTTTCAGGCTGATCCATGCATCGGAGCAGCTGACGGTGGGCTTGATGCCGGTGGTGATCGTAAGGGTTTGGGAACCGCCTTGTGCCTCAAATGTCAGGGAGGAAGGATTGGCGGAGAGCGTCACGGGCGTTGGCTCCGGTTCCGGTTCCTGGCACGAAAGGGTCAGGAAAGCGGTCAGCAGCAAGAGGGTAAACAATCGGATTTTCATGATGTTAAAATGTTATTATTCAAAGGATTCGGCCGGTACTTCCTTCCAGATGCGTCCGATTTCGGCCGCATCGAAGCCGACCGGGGCGTTGCCCAGGTCCGGCACGTTGAAGGAACGCAGCATCTTGTCGTAGAAATGAGGGTCCTGCTGGGGCAGCAAGAAGGGCTTGGTCACGGTGCCGTTCTCGGCAACGTGGCTGAAGTACGGCTTGCCAAACATGCCGTCGCCCCGCTTGGATGCGAAGACAAACCATTTGGCGTTGGACGACCAGCTGTGATAGGTGTCCGATTTGTCGTCATTGACAGCATCGAGCGTCAGGGTTTCCCCGGTGCGGAGATCCAGCATGGCCAGATCGCATTCCCGGTGGTTGATGGGGAAGGTGCCGTAGTCTGCCACGGTGAACAACAGCCATCGGCCGTCGGGCGAAGCCTTGGGGTGGCAGGCTGAAGCGTTGTGTGCCTCGGCGTTCCAAAGCGTGTCGGCCGGTGCTCCGAGGGTGCCGGTGGTTGCGTCAAAGGGAATCCGTACCAGCGAATACCGCATCCGTCCGAGTGCTGCAGGCAGCGGTAACGCCGGTGCTGCGCAGTAGTAAACGGAATTGCCGTCGGCGGAAAAGACGGGGAAAGTTTCCTGGACGTCCTTGCGTGCCGTTGCGGGGAAAGTCAGCATCCGGTTGCCGTCAAAATCGGCCACACAGAGGTCGGAGGCGGTGTCGTAGACTTCCATCCTGCGGTTTCCTCCGGAATGCATCGCCGGGATGATGAGGTTCGTCGAGAAGACGCCGTAGCGACCTTCCGGATGGATCTCGCCATAGACGGTGGGGGAGATCATCGCACTGTCTTTCAGTGTCAGCTTGCGCAGCTGGCCGTCACGGTTGAGGATGGCGCCGCCGCCTTCTCCGCGGAGGTAGAACATCGACAGGTCACCGCGTCCCTGCGCGTGAATGTGGCAGTTCATGCATTTGTTCTGCGTATGACGCCAGTCGGAGATGATGCGGATGTCATAATTTTCCAGGCAGCGCTCCTGGATTTCGATGTCGTCCCAGACCTCGAATCCGGGCTCGATGAGCCGGTAGGTCAAATAAGGGTCAATCGGGTCGGGACTGACGTGGATGGTCCAGGAGAAGGAACTGTTTTTGGATGAAGAAAGTACTTGTATGTCAGAGCCTTGTGAAAGTAGATCGGCCCATTTCCGCTGCTTCCATACGACCTCGCGGCCTTTGATGGTATAGCGGGCCTTTCCTGCGGTGAATGTCGTTACGAAGCGGGAATCACCGGGGTCCGTATAGTAGAAGTTCAGCGGGGCGATGTTGCTGGGGACCGTGACATCCTGATAATCCGGGAAGATGGGGGTTGTGCGGTCTGTGCCGGGACCGAAAGGGCGCACGTCGGCACTTCTTCCGCAGGAGAGCAGCAGAAGCAAGAAGGCTATTGCCATGATCCATCGGTTCGCATCAGGCTTTCTCATTTTTCACGGCAAAGTAGAAGTAATACCAATAAGTTTTCCCGAAATCTGCGGTCAGATTACGGCCGGAGCCGCCATCCTGCTTGTAGATGGTCACGAAGCGGTTGAAGCGGGCGAGCGTCTGCGGAGTGATGTTGTAATGGCGAAAGTTTTCTTCCGTCATTCCGCCTTTGGCAGCCAGGAAGATGAGCATGGCTTCTTCGTAAAGCCGTGAGCGGGTGAGGGACGGGTCGTAGTCACCCACGAATGCGTCAAGGTCCTTGGTCAGCAGGTCGTAACAAAGCAGGTAGTCGAGCGCCGCCTTGTTGGCGGGATTGGAGCCCAGCAGTACGCGCAGGATAATCGGGGTCTGGTCCATGCCGTGGACCACGTCGTACTTCGGCAGCAGGGCGCGCTTTTGCTCGATGCGGCGGCGGTATTCCAGAGTCCAGGTATCCGGGAAATGAGCCTCCGCCCACTTCCGCTGGTGCGGGTCGTTGAGCAGGATGCGCAGGTACTTGGACGCGGATTCAAAGTCACCGGTCACCAGATTGGTCTCGACCAGGCGCCGCAGGTAGCGCGGTCCGGTATGGGCGGGGGAGAAGGTCATGCCCAACACCGCGTCGCGCTCTGCCATGGTCATGTCGCCCAGGGCGAACCATACATCGCCAGCACAGGCGATCTGGAAAGGAGTGGACTGAGGACCGACCGGCAGGAACAGCCCGCGTTCGAAGGGCTGGTAGTAGTCCAGCAGCCGGTCGGGCAGTTCTCCGCGCATGGCGTTGGCCAGGTTGTAGTAGTAGGTGCCGGTCTCGGAGCGGCGGTCTTCCGCGGCTATCTCAGCCACTGCATCCCAGTTCTCCCGCGCTGCTTCGACGGTCAGGCCCATGGCTACTTCGGAGATCTTGTTTGGATGTCCCCAGGCCTTGCGGGCTTCACGCAGCGAGATACCGTTCTGTGCCGCGTACTGGCGGAAATAGGGATAGCGCAGCAGAAAGACGCACTGGCTCAAGCCGGCCGCCAACACGATTGCGGCCAGGACGATCAGCACTATGCGTCCTCCCTTTTTCATATGTTAGGGCGTTTCCTTGCGAATGGGATACAAATCCAGAAGAAAGGCGCCGGCGATGCTCTCTTCACCCAAAGCAAGCGCCATCTCCTGCGTGCGCCTGCGGTAGGCTGCCTGCAGGGAATCAGCCTGGTATTTCAGGCCGGCTTTGCGCAACTCGCCGTATTCGAGATTCTTGTGGATGGTGAGGTCCTTCCACACCTGGAGACTGTCGTTCTGGGGCGTTCCGCCGCCCGTGCTGTTCGGTCCGATGGTCACGAAGATATCGCCGGGCTCCGTCGCGACGAGCAGGTTCTGGCCCTTGTCGCGGTGGTGACGGTCGAGCCGGATGGCGCACATCCAGTGCTTGCGTCCCTTGAAGGAAAATTCGTGGTTGTGGATTTCAAGGGAATCCACGTTTTCAGGCTCTTCATGCCCGACGGGCACCAGGAAGATGCGGACGCCTTCCAGGTCATTGGAGGTGACGCGGCCGTGGATGCGGTACTGGTTGCGTCCACAAGAAGATAAGGCAACTGCAGCCAGGATGACTGCTCCTATGATCAGGGTTCTTTTCATTCTTTGACAGTGGCTTGCACGCGCTCGTCCGAGAATACTTCGCCGTAGACGCCGCGGGTGTCGAACGAAATCTTGCGTTTTGTGAAATCGGGAACGTTGAAAGAGTATAGCGTGCTGTGATAGTATTTCCGGGGATTCTCCTGCGGGAGGACGAACGGCTTGGTACAGTGTCCGTCCGCATCGATGGATGAGAGGTAGACCTGCACGTAGAGCCCGTCGTCGCGGCGACTGCAGAAGAGGAACCAGCGGCTGGTGGAATTCCAGTTGTGGAAACTTTCGGAGAAGTCGCTGTTGACTTCATCGATCGGCCGGGTTTCGCCGGTTTCAAGGTCCATGAGCCAGAGATCCGCTTCCTTGTGGTCGATGGGGAAAACGCTGAAGTCGGCCAGGTTGTACATCAGCCAGCGGCCGTCGTAGGAGGGACGGGGGAAGCTGACGCTCTTGCCCTTTTTGCTTGCAGGGATAATGGTTTCGATGTCGCCCAGAGCGCCGGTTTCTTCGTCAAACGAAGAGCGCACGAGGTCGTAGCGGATGCTGTCGACCATCTGCGGGACGTTGAATGCCTTCGCCTTGCAGAAATAGAGCCACTTGCCGTCCGGCGTGAAAGCGGGAGAGGTTTCCAGGTAATCTTTCGTCGTGAAGCGGGGATCTACGACCAGTGAATGGTCGTTCATGTCCATGACAACCAGGTCGGAAGCCAGGTCGAACACTTCAATGGTGCGCTGGTCGCCCGTCCAGAAGCACTGGCGGACAGGATTGATGGAGCCTGCGAACCAGCGTCCGCCGGGATGCCAGTAGGTATAGGCCACGTTGCCGATCGTCTGGTCCGTGCGGGTGGTCACCCATTCGCGCTCGCCGTCCTGCTGGATGAGCGTGGCTCCGTGCTTGCCGCGGAGGTGGAACATGTATTGGGAAGGGTCGGTGGCGTTGGCTGTATGGCAGCCCACGCACTGGCCCGGGGTAAGCGTGCTTTCAATGATGGGTTCTTCGCGGAAACTGTGGAGGTCCC
>Ga0310690_10002543_pt1 | contig 29384 bp, 24 predicted proteins | sample AusTroGonzalo_MG_2_FD_207661 | JGI IMG/M metagenome (GOLD analysis project Ga0310690, IMG submission 207661) | Bovine rumen microbial communities from tropical cattle in Woodstock, Queensland, Australia - Gonzalo_04 (v2) (version 2) | ecosystem: Host-associated > Mammals > Digestive system >...
GGCGGCTTCCTCGGTGGCCACATTGCCCACCACTACGTCCAGGGACGGGAAGGAGGCCTTCACGCGCTTGAGGAGGTCTATCACACCCTTGCTGTGTCCGTGGGCGGAATCCAGCACCACGGCATCCACACCCTCTGCATACAGGGCCGCCACACGGTCCAGCGCATCCGGGGTGATGCCGATACCGGCCGCCACGCGCAGGCGTCCGTTGGCGTCTTTGCAAGCGTCCGGGTGCAGGCGCTCCTTGATAAGGTCCTTATAAGTGATGAGGCCCACAATGCAACCTTTGGCATCCACCACGGGCAGCTTTTCCACCTTGTTTTCCTGCAGCACCTTCTTCACGTACTCGCGGTCTGTGCGGGTGTCCGGAATGGTGACCAGGTTCCGGGAAGTCATCACGTCCCTTACCAGCGCACCCATATCCGTGAGGAAACGGACGTCCCGGTTGGTCACAATGCCCACCAGGTGATTGTGGTCGTCCGTTACAGGAATGCCGCCGATATGGTTCTCACGCATGAGCGCCAGCGCATCCCCCACGGTCTGGTCCTGGTTGATGGTGACAGGGTCGTTGATCATGCCGTTTTCCGAACGCTTCACCTTCCGCACCTCCGCCGCCTGGTCGGCAATGGACATATTCTTATGAATAACGCCGATTCCTCCTTCCCTTGCAAGGGCGATGGCCATCGGCGCTTCCGTTACGGTGTCCATAGCAGCGGACACGATAGGGATATTGAGGGGGATGTTGCGGGAAAAACGGGTTTGCAGACTTACCTCCCGCGGAAGGACCTCCGAGTATGCCGGAATGAGCAGTACGTCGTCGAAGGTGAGGCCCTCCAAGGCAATTCTTTCATCAATAAAGGACATAGTGGCAGATTTTTGCAAAGTTAGCGAATATTTCCTTATATTTGTAAATCTATGAAGAGACTTTTTTCAACAATCATACTCACCGCCGCCTGTTTCCTCTGCGGGGCTCAGACCAGGACGTATTCCGACAACGCGTCCAAGACGTTTATCATCGGCCTGGAGAGTTATTTTTACGGGGCGGGAGGCTCCCTGGATTTCCAGGTGGGGAAAACGGAGTGCCGGGCCACCGTGAGTGACGGCAGCGTTTCCGTGAATGATGTCCTTCTGGAAAGCGGCAGCGGAGACACCGTCATCGGCATCCACGATTTCACCAACAGCGGATCGCCGGAGCTGGTTGTGGCCCGCCGCAGCAGCAACACCCTTTCCGCCGGCGTCTATGCCTGGGACGGGGATTCGTGGAAGCGTATCGGCCGGGTTGGCGCTGAGGGGGAAGGCGTTTCGGATATCCGGGTTTTCCGGCAGGCGGTCACCATCAAAAACCGCACGTCCGGTGTGCTTTACACCTGGACGTGGCACACGGACAAGTTCGATTTCAAGTCTTCCGACGGAAGCGCGGAACCTTTATTCTGATTCGCGGACGTGAATGAGGGATTTCACCGGCGCAAGGTCTTCCAGACGGGCGCGGCCGGGCAAATCGTCAATTTCCACCAGGAAAACGAACTCCTTCACCTTTACCTTGTAAGGCTTGCCCCCGATGGTTACCGTCTGGGCATTGAGCCCTTCGGCCAGCCCCCTTGCCGTACCGCCGGTGGCCAGGATATCGTCCATGAAGGTGATGTAAATGGTGTCCCCTTCCGGCTGGCTGGCCGCCAGGTCTGAACGGCGGAAGTATACATGGTCCGGACCGTACTCCTTCATAATCTGAACCTGCACCAAATCTCCCTCCGAGAAGGGTAATTTGCCCTTTTTCCGCAGGGGAATCACATTGCGCACCTGGCCGGGGGCATACAGCATGGCCGCCGAAAACAAGAAGCCGCGGGCTTCCGGCGCAGCCACGTTGGGCGTCTCGCACAGGGCCGCCAAATCGTCTGTCAGATGGCGGAACAGTTCTTTGTCCTGCAGGAAAGGGATGATATCCACGAAGTTGACACCCTTGATGGGGAAGTTGGGATAAAACTTGATGAAAGGAGTATAATCCATAGTTATTCTACTGTATTCTTGTCAATAAGATTGTTCAGCAGGGCATACACCGTGAGACCCGCCACAGTTTTGATGCCGGTTTTGCGGGTGATGTTCTTGCGGTGGGTGATGACGGTGTAGATGGAAATGCTGAATTTGTCTGCAATTTCCTTGTTGAGCATGCCCTTGGCCACGCACACCAGTATTTCCCGTTCCCGGGCCGACAAATTGTCTCCCTCCAGGCCGGCACCGGGCAGGAGAATCTCGTCTTCGATGAAGGTATGCTTCTCAAAATCCTCTTCCATGGTATAGATGCCGGAGAGCACCTTGTATGCCTCTGCCTGGTCGCACTGGGCGGGGATATACTTCATGACCAGGCTCTTGAGGTCCTGCAGCTTTTCCTTGGCGTCCAGATGGAGCTCGTCGTCGGCCGCCCCGGGAGCATCTGCCTTCCGGTGATTCAGGGCCGCCTTCACGAAGGGGAACAGCTGCTTTTCCTCATAGTTGAAGTGCTGCTGGAGGCCTTCTTTAAAGTCTGCAAAGAACTGCTTGATAATCTGGAGGTTCCGCGCGTCTCCGGGCTGCACCATCCGCTCCAGGCTGGCCGCCATCACAGGCAGCACCGTTTCCATATAATAGGCGTGGGAGCGGCGCAGGTATGCCACAATGCCGGGAAGGTCTGCATTCTCAAGGGCCTCCCGGGTGGGTTTGTAGTCCGAATAAACGTAAACGGCCGCAATAAGCAGGAATGTTTCCGGGTTCACGCCGTTTTCCAGGCACACCTGCTCCACCGTACGGTCTCCGAAGCCGAAGGGAATTCCCATCCGGGTGAGCACCCCCAGCAGGCTGAAGTCTATGTTCATGAGATCCGCCATCTTCATGGACGGGCTCAGAAGGTATCTTTCCGCAGATTTACTCATCAAGTACAAAGGTAGTAAAAAACCACGATAAAAAAACCTTCCGGGCCTCTCAGCGGGGAAGGTTCACAACAATAAAAAGGAATACGGGCCCTACGCTGGCCAGAGCAGAAGGCCCAGGCGGTACGCCGCGAAGGCGAAAACCCATGCCACCAGGATGGTGTACAGGCACAGGAGCGCGGCCCAGCGCCATTTGCCCGTCTCGTTCTTGATGGCCACAAAGGTGGCTATGCACGGGAAGTAAAGCAGCACAAACACCATGAACGCCAGGGCCGCGGCCGTGGGAAGGGTGGCTTTCAGGGCGGCCTGAAGGGCGGTGTCATTCTCGTCGGCCTTCTCTGCGTATTCTTCTCCGTCCTGCGCATACATTACGCCCAGAGAGCTGATAACCAGTTCTTTGGCGCCGATACCCGTGAGCAGGCCCACGTCCATCTTCCAGTTGAAGCCCAGCGGAGCCATGGCCGGTTCAACGGCCTTTCCCACCATGCCGATATAGGAATGCTCCTGCTGGTAACCGGCGCTCTGCCCTTCGTGTCTGGGGAAGTAACCCAGGAACCAGATGATGACAGAGAAGATGAGGATGGTGGTGGCCATCTTTTCCAGGTACTGCCGGCCTTTCTCCCAGGTGTGGCGCCAGATGGCCTTTCCGGTAGGGATACGGTAAGGCGGCAGTTCCATCACAAAAGGCAGGTCGTCATCCTTCACGAACTTACTGAGCACCAAGGCGCTGAGGATGGCCAGCACCACCCCCAGCAGATAAATCCCCAGCAGGGCCGTGGCCGGACTGCCCGGGAAAAAGGCGCCTGCGAAGAGCACGAAAATGGGTAGCCGGCCCGCGCAGGACATGAAGGGAATGATGGCTATGGTAACCAGCCGGCTCTTCCGGCTTTCTATGCTGCGGGTGGCCATGATGGCCGGCACATTGCAGCCAAAGCCCATCACCATGGGGATGAAGGACTTTCCGTGAAGGCCTATCCGGTGCATGAGCTTATCCACGATGAACGCCGCCCGGGCCATGTACCCGCTGTCCTCCATCAGGGAAATGAAGAAATACAGGATGAGGATGTTGGGCAGGAACACCAGAACGCTTCCCACGCCGGCAATCACACCGTCCACCACCAGGTCTTTCACCCAGCCCTCGTTCATCAGGCCGCCCACCCAGTCTCCGAACCAAGCCACCAGCCACTCAATCCAGTCCATGGGGTACTGGCCGATGGTGAAGGTGGCCCAGAAAACGAACCAGAGCAGCAGGATAAAAATGGGGAACGCCAGCCACTGGTTGGTAACCACGGCGTCAATCTTGTCGGTAAAGGTGCGCCGGGGCCGTTCCTCCTGGTACCGTTCGTACGTTTCGGCCAGGGCGCCCTGGATGAAGGCGTACTTCGCATCCACGATGGCCGATTCGGTATTCGTGCCCAGCAGTTCCTTGATGCGGGCCTCTTCTTCGGCCCGGGCCGATGCGAGCTCCGCCGCGTTGGGGAGCGGAGCCAGGATGCGCTCCACGTCCTTGTCGGCCTCCAGGTATTTGATGGCCAGGTACCGCGTGGAATAGTGGGAGCGGATGGACAGGTTGGAAAAAATGAGGTCCCGGATGCGCCGGATGCTCTTTTCCAGTTCTTTTCCGTGGTTGATATGGATGTGCCGCGCCAGTTTCTGGTCGTGATGCTCGTAGATTCTGATTACGGTGTCGAAGAGCTCCGGAATGCCCTGACCGTCCCGGCTCACCGTGGGACAGACCGGCATGCCCAGCAGCCAGCCCAGCTGTTTTACATCCAGCTTGTCTCCTTTGTGCTGGAGCTCGTCGTACATGTTAAGGGCCATTACCGTTCGCAGGTTCATATCGATGAGCTGCGTGGTCAGGTACAGGTTCCGCTCAATATTGGAAGCATCCACCACGTTGATGACCACATCCGGCATGGCGTCCAGGAGGTTCTTCCTCACATACAGCTCTTCCGGGGAATAGGCGCTGAGCGAATAGGTGCCCGGAAGGTCCACCAGCGTAATGTCGTACCCTTTGAACCGGAAGTGCCCTTCTTTGGCATCTACGGTTACACCGGAGTAGTTGCCCACATGCTCATGACTGCCGGAGGCTATGTTGAACAGGGAGGTTTTGCCGCAGTTGGGGTTGCCCACCAGGGCCACACGGATGTTGTGGTGACGCTCTTCGGCCACATGCGCCAGGGCACGCTCCAGCCGCTCTTCCTCTTCCAGGTCTCCGGGCAGCGCCTGCAGGTGTTCGTCGGTGGAAAGGGCTTCCCGGGCCTCTTCCCGGCTCACCACCTCTATGTTGCGGGCTTCCTCTCTCCGGAGGGAAACCCGGTAACCGATAATCTCGTATTCGATAGGGTCCTTGAGCGGAGCGTTCAGCACCACCTTCACCTCTTTACCCTGGATAAAGCCCATCTCTATCAGGCGTTTCCGGAAACTTCCGTGTCCGTTCACACGCACAATCACGCCCTTTTCGCCAGTGGCCAGGTCTGCCAGTATCATAATTTTTTAGTTTTTTGCGCCGGGCGCAAAATTACCGCTCTTCTGAAAACAGGGCAATCCCCATTTATAGGGATATTGACAAAATGCTTATCTTTGCAGAAGAATGATGCCATCCCTGCATACGGAAGTCCCCGGCGGTGCAAGCAGAATACTCCTGCACGCCTGCTGCGCTCCCTGCTCCAGCGCCATTGTGGAATGCCTGGTGCAGCAGGGCTTCCAGCCGGTCATCTTCTACTCCAACTCCAATATCTTCCCCCGGGAAGAATACGACCATCGGCTTAACGAGTGCGTGCGCTACGCCCGCACGTGGGGAATAGAGATTGTTGAGGATGACTACAACCATGCCGACTGGGGCCGGTGCGCCATGGGGCTGGAGCAGGAGCCGGAACGCGGGGGCCGATGCCTGGAGTGCTTCAAGTTCCGCCTTCTGAGGGCCGCCCGGTATGCGTCGGCCAACGGTTTCCCGGTGCTGGCCACCACCCTGGCTTCTTCCCGCTGGAAGAGTCTGGAGCAGGTAAACCGGGCCGGAGAGTGGGCCTGCGGCCAGGTGGAAGGGGTTTCCTGGTGGGCACGGAATTGGCGGAAAGACGGCCTGCAGGAGCGCCGGAACCAGATCCTGAAAGAACAGAACTTTTACAATCAGCTATATTGCGGCTGCGAATATTCAAAACGATAAGTATATGAGACAGACACTTCTTGCATTCTTTACAGCCATCCTACTCCTCTGCCCCGCCCTGACGGCCCGGGCCCAGTATGTACCGGAGTGGATAGAACAGAGCAAAGGCAAACTGCTGGACGACAACGGCGAGGTAATGCCGGACTATATGGTCAAGCGCCTGATTGGAGACGAAATCTACGAAGAAACCTACAAAGGAGCCCGCACCCAGTACAAGATAGGTAAGGTCCTCACCACGGTGGGTATCGTGGGCATGGGTGTCGGTGTGGCGGTTGCCGGCGTATCCCTGGGTTATTTCATTGCCGATTACATCAAGATATGGGGCGGAACGGAGAACATCTGGGACACCTTCACTGAAGCCAAGGATTCCGTGTCCTGGTTCTACCGGGGCTGCTCCATCGTGGGAACGGGTTATTCCACCCTGACGGTCGGCCTCATCATCAAAACCATCGGCTGGAAGCGCCTGGAGTGGGTGGCCAGCAACTACAACGAGGGCAACCGTCCCCCTACCCTCCACGTGGGCCTGGGCCAGTACGGCGCCGGTTTAGTTCTAAACTTCTAAGCCCCATCACAACGCATAAAAAACCCCGGGAGCACGACGCTTCCGGAGTTTTTGTAACGGAGCGGAGAACTTCTACAGGTTCGGGTTCTCCTTCTTCCAGTCGGCGGCCGGGGGAACGATGCCCAGGCTCACAATCTCGTCACGCATCTTGCAGAGGTGCTCGTAGGAAGCGCGCAGGTCTGCCATCTCTTCCGGAGTGCCTTCCGGGTTGGTGAAGTGCACACCCTTCTTGTCGATGACAGTGGGCATGGCCATCATTACGTTCTGATAATCTGCATTGTTCACATAGGTGCCGGCGGGCCAGGTGAAGACTTCACCGCCCATGGCGGCCTCGATCATCTTCACGGCCTGGTATGCGGGGCTCTGGAAGGAGCTGCGGCCACGGAGCTTGATGATGTTGCTGCCACCCTGGATGGTGTTGTGCTTGATTTCGGCGAAACGCTCTGCGGAAAGGTTCAGTTGGCCGAGGGGCTTGCCGTCTACCAGAACCTTGGAGGCGAACACGGCCATGGCCTCTCCGTGACCACCGTAGGTGTAGCTGCCGGTAACCTTGTACTGCGGCACACCGAATTCCTGAGCCAGGGCTTCCTGCAGACGGGTGCTGTCCAGAGCGGCCAGGGAGGTGAGCTGGGAAGGCTTCAGGCCCGAGTGGATGAGGGCGGTGAGGGCGGTGACATCGGCCGGGTTGAAGATGACCACTACGAACTTGGCGTCCGGGCAGTACTTCTTGATGTTGTCACCGAATTCGGCGGCAATCTGGCAGTTGCCCTTGAGGAGATCCTCACGGGTCATGCCTTCCTTGCGGGGGGCGCCGCCGGAGGAAATGATGTACTTGGCATCCTTGAAGGCAACGGCCGGGTCTATGGTGGCGGTGAGGTTCACGCCCGGGAAGGCGCAGTGGTCCATCTCTGCCAGGACACCCTTGAGGCCCGGCTCAAAGATATCGTACAGGCAGATATTGGGGGTGAGACCCAGCATGCATGCGGTCTGGACCATGTTGGAACCGATCATTCCGGCAGCGCCTACGATAAGGAGCTTTTCATCTGTAAGGAATTTCATAATATTATGCTTTAAAATTTCGTTTTTCATGAAACGTCTGCAAAGATAACAATTTCCGGGCAAAGAATTGCTTGCAATTCCCAAAAATGAGTTATCTTTGCACCGTAAATTGTAACGTGCAATATGGAGCCTCCCAGTCAGGTCAAGTCCAATCAGTTAACGGGCGTCGGTTCAGACGACCCTCTGTCGCGATTATCCATCTGAAAATAACGGAAACCCGGTATCGGCAAGATATCCGGGGGCACCATCATTGACGTTCGAACCAACCTTTTAAATGGCACTTTATTTAAAGAAGAAACTGGAAAACGAAGCCATTATCGGCGTGTGGCAGATTACGGAAACGGAACAGGAGCTCATGGAACTCAGCTCCACGCCCACGGACGAGATGGAAGAAATCTCGTTCATCCGCAGCGAAAGCATGCGCAAACAGCGGCTGGCCGTGAGGGCCCTCCTCAACACCCTCTTCGAAGAAAAGGTGTACCTGAGCCATCACGACAACGGAAAGCCCTACCTGGAGAACAATCCGGTGAACATCTCCATCACCCATACGGAAAAGTACGTGGCCGTTATCCTGCACGAGGAAAACGACTGCGGCATAGACGTGGAATCCCTGGACCGGGACTTCTCCGCCGTGGAAAAGAAGGCCCTTTCAGAAGACGAGATTGATGATTTGGAAGACGAGAAGCGCAACGAGCAGCTGGCCATCTACTGGTGCGCCAAGGAAGCCATTTTCAAGCTTCTGAGCCGATACAACGTCAACTTCGCGGAACAGATTGAGGTAGAGCGCTTCCGCCTTCGCGGAGAAGGAGAGTTGGAAGCCACCTTTATAGACAAGGACGAGGACGAAGAAGAGTTCGACCTCGAATACATGACCTTCGACCGCCACGTGCTGGTGTGGGTTGTGGGAGAATAAGCTTTACCGCAAAGGCTCCATGGGAACCGCTCCGGGAATATCGTCCAGGGGCGGTTCTCCGTGTAAATAGATGATCCGCTGGTTGGGGCTGCCGCGGAACAGGAGGTCCGTATCCCGCTGCTCCAGGATGAAGGGCCCGTCCACCAGCACGTCCAGCCAGGGCAGCATTTGGGACAGCCGGGCCGATGCCTGGATTTCCTCCAGGGTGAAGCCCGTCCAGCACCAGATGGTTTTGTCGGTTTCCTCCTTGATGCGGCGGGCCAGCTCGGTGAAGGCCTCCACCTGATAGAAAGGGTCTCCCCCGGAGAAGGTTACGTTGGACATGCCGTCTGCCTTGATAAGAGCCAGCAGCTCATCCACTTCCATCCATTTCCCCGCATTGAAATCCCAGCTCTGGGGGTTGTGGCAGCCCTTGCACGCATGCTTGCATCCGGCACAGTAAATGGCGGTCCGGAAACCAGGTCCGTCCGCCATTGTCTGCTCAATAATATCTAAAACCCTGATCTTCATCGCTATTTATGCGAACGAAGGGTGTTGTTTCCGAAATCTGTGGCCACCCTCGGCCACATAAGAGGGAGGGGCCCACCGCAGGTGGGAGGGGTCGCGAAGCGACGATTTCGGGAACAACAGCCCTTCGTTCCTATTTATGGACAACTCTGTCGTGAAGCTCTGCGAGTTTGCCGGAATTCCAGCGGTCCGTGGTTCCCACCAGGTAGCCGGTGATGCGCTGCAGGGTGTCGATATGATGACCGTGGCAGTGCGGGCACTCGTGGAGATCCTTTTCCGCATTCTCGTAGCCGCAGTCCATGCAGCGGTTGCGGTTGTGGTTAACGCTGCCGTAGCCGATATCGTACTTGTCCATGAGGTCTACGATTTGCATGATGGCCTCCGGGTTGTGGGTGGCGTCTCCGTCCATTTCCACATAGAAGATGTGGCCGGCATTCTCGTATTTGTGGTACGGGCCCTCGATCTTGGCCTTGTGCTCCGGCGAGCAGTGATAGTACACCGGGATGTGGCTGGAGTTGGTGTAATAGTCCTTGTCGGTGATGCCGGGGATAACGCCGAAGGTTTTCTTGTCCCGTTTGGTGAACTTGCCGGACAGGCCCTCCGCCGGGGTGGCCAGGAAGGTGAAGTTATGCTGGTAGGTTTCGGCATAACCGTTGATCTTCTCCGACATGTGGGCGATGATGCGCAGACCCAGTTCCTGAGCTTCCTCGCTTTCTCCGTGGTGCTTACCCACCAGGGCGATGAGGCATTCGGCCAGGCCGATGAAGCCGATGGAAAGGGTTCCCTGGTTGATGACCGACTCGATGGAATCTTCGTCGTCCAGCTTTTCGCTGCCCAGCCACAGGCCCGCCATGAGCAGCGGGAACTGCTTCTTGAGGGCGGTCTTCTGGAATTCGTAACGCTCGTTGAGCTGACGGGCCGATACGTCCAGCGCCCAGTCCAGCTTCTGGAAGAACCGCTGGATGCGCAGGTTCTTGTCCTGCTCTTCGTTCATGGCCTCGATGGCCAGCTTCACGATATTGATGGTGGTGAAGCTGAGGTTGCCGCGGCCGATGGATGTCTTGGGGCCGAACTTGTTGCCGTACACACGGGTGCGGCAGCCCATGGTGGCCACCTCGTGCTCGTAACGCTTCGGGTCGTCGGCCTTCCAGGCATCGTCCTGGTTGTAGGTGGCGTCCAGGTTGAGGAAGTTGGGGAAGAAGCGGCGGGCGCTCACCTTGCAGGCGAACTTGTAAAGGTCATAGTTCGGGTCTTCCGGCAGATAGCTGACACCCCTCTTCTTCTTCCAGATCTGGATGGGGAAGATGGCGGTGGAGCCGTTGCCCACACCCTCGTACGTGGTGTTGAGGATTTCCCGGATGATGCAGCGGCCTTCCGCCGATGTATCCGTACCGTAGTTGATGGAGGAGAACACCACCTGGTTGCCGCCGCGGCTGTGGATGGTGTTCATGTTGTGCACGAAGGCTTCCATGGCCTGGTGTACACGGCCCACCGTCTGGTTGATGGCGTGCTGCATGGCGCGCTCCTTGCCCTGGAGCCCCACCAGATCCCGCCGGAGGTAGTCGTCTATCCGGGCTTCCTTGAGGGCGGAATAATCCGTATTCTCCATTTCGCTCACCTTGTCTATTTCTTCCTCGTACGTCTTGTGCACGAAGGGAGCCAGATAGAAATCGAAGGCGGGGATGGCCTGACCGCCGTGCATTTCGTTCTGCACGGTTTCCATGGAGATGCAGGCCAGCACGCTGGCGGTTTCAATGCGCTTGGCGGGACGGGATTCCCCGTGCCCGGCCTTGAGGCCATACTGCAGAATCTTGTCCAGGGGGTGCTGGATGCAGGTGAGGCTCTTGGTGGGATAGTAATCCTTGTCGTGGATGTGGATATAGTTGCCGGCCACGGCTTCGCGCACAGGGTCGCTGAGCAGGCACTCATCTACATAGCTCTTGGTGGCCTCGGAGGCGAACTTCATCATCATGCCGGCCGGGGTGTCCGCATTCATGTTGGCGTTCTCCCGGGTGATATCGTTGGCCTGGGCGTCTATGATGGTTTGGAAAATCTCGTTGGATTTGGCCTTTCTGGCGATATTACGCTTGTTGCGGTATCGGATGTACTCCTTGGCAACCTCCTGACGCGGGCTGTTCATGAGCTGGTTTTCCACCACGTCCTGGATTTCCTCCACCGTCATCTCTTCTTTCTCCAGTTTGGAGATGGCGTGGGCTATCTGTGCGGCGAGCACAATATCTTCTCCGTTGTCCGTAACATCCATTGCCTTCAGGATGGCGGCAACGATTTTTTGGTTGTTAAAGTCTACGCGGCGTCCGTCGCGCTTGAGTACGTATTTGACCATGATACTCCGGGTTAGGTTTCAATGCTATTGTCGGGGGTGCAGCAAAGGCTGCGGGGACAAAGATAGAAGAATCCTTTCTACTTTCCCACAGTTTTTCCGGAAAAAGTTATCAACAAAAACGTTTCCGGCTTGTTAATTTATTGATTAACAGGCTGATGAGCAATTTTTTAAATTAGAATTGTTCTAAATAGTAACCTTGTTGTTTCTTTTGCCGGAGAGTTATCAACAGGGGGAAAGAAACGGTTACTTCCTTAACCAGTTTTCGGGATTCTGCGGCTCGAAACCGTTCCAGAGTTCAAAGTGGAACTGGTCTTCTCCGCCGATGGTGTCCACCACGCCGATGACGTCTCCGGTGGAAACCTTCTGGTTCAGCTTGACGGAGACCGACTTGAGCATGCTGTAAAGGGTGTAGTAATTGCCGTGGCTCACGAGAACGCACTGGTTGTAACCCGGAAGCACAAAGATGCGGGTGACGGTGCCGTTGAACACGGCCTTGGCCTGGGCACCCCGCTTGACGGTTAGGGTAACGCCGTCGTTCTGGGGCATTTCCACATTCTCATATACAGGATGCTTGTGCTTGCCGAAGCGGTCTACGATAACCCCTTCCACCGGCCACGGCAGGTGGCCCTTGTTGGCGGCGAACTCGTTGGAAAGCTTGGTATCGGCCTCGGTGGAGGTGGTCTTGGACTTGGAGGAAGACGAGCCGGAAGACTTCTTGGCGGCAGCCGCTTTCTTGGCTGCGGCTTCCTGTTCGGCCCGGATAATCTCCGCCACCTTCTTCTTCAGGTTTTCCTTCTGCTTGTTCTTTTCCTGCAGCTGCTGCTGGTATTTGCTGCGGTCTTTCTGGAGCTGGCTCACCATGCGGGACGCTTCCGCCTCCTCGTCCTGCAGGCGGGCGCGCTCCTGGACCGTCTTGTTCCGGAGGTCGTCGGCCTCTTCCTTCAGGCTGGTAAGCCGTTCCCGTTCCACTTCCAGTTCCGCCTCCGTTTCCCGGATCTTTTCGGCCTGGCTGCTCATCTGCGAGGAGAATCGGCGCAGGTAGCTGAACCGGCGGAGGCCCTGCCCCATGGATTCGCTGGAGAGGATGTACATGTACCACATGCGGCTGTCCCGGTTCTTGTACGCGCTGCGCACCAGGCGGTTATAGTAGAGGGAAAGGGTGTCGTACCGGGCCTGCAGGCGGTTCATTTCCTTCTGGCAAACCTTGATGGAATCGTTGAGCACGCGGGTGGTGCGGTCGCACTCGGCAATGAGTTTTTCCCGCGAAGAAACCTTGCTGCGCACCAGTGAAAGGCTGGACAGGGCCTGCTGGCTGCTGCGGCTGTTGTCCCGGAGCTTGCTGTTCAGGAGCTCGATATCCTTCTCCAGCTTGGTAATCTGGGTTTCCAGGTTCTTCCGGTTCTCCTTCTTCTGGGCCGATGCCGAAATGGCGCCGGCCGTCAAGGCCAGCATCACCAGTGCGATATGAAGGGCTTTCCTCATTTGCCGATGGCTTCCAGCCGGGCCTTCACCCTTTCATCCAGGTCCGGGACATCCCCGCCCTGGTTCTTGTTTTTGGCCTGGTTCCAGTAGGAACGCGCCAGGTCGTATTCCCCCAGGCTGTAGAGGACCTCTGCATAATGGTCCAGCATAACGGCGCTATCCTTGCCGCCATACAGCATGGCATGCTTGAAGAAGGGCTTGGCCTCCAGGTCTTTCCCCTGCAGGTGCAGGATCCAGGCGAAGGTGTCCAGGTAGGTGGCGTTGTCCGGTTCCGCCTCCACGGTTTTCTTGGACATGGTATAGGCCTTCTTGAGGTTCTTGCCCATGAGGCTGAGATAATAGGCATAATTGTTGAGCACCGGAGCATAGGACGGGTCTATCTTTAACGCCTGGTCATATGCCTTGAAGGCCTGCCGGGTATCCCCTTTCATATAATAGGCGTCTCCCTTCATGGCCAGGGCGCTCTTGCACAGTTCCTTGTCTTTGGGATAATTGGTAAGGAGGAACTGGCTGTTGCCGATGATGGCGTCGTAGTCTTCCAGCTGGTAATTGGCCTGGTTGGCATAATCCAGGAAGCCCAGTTCCCGGAAGCGGTCGAAGGCCGAAAGCGAGCGGTCCCGCACCTCTTCCCACTGTTCCTGCAGGGATAGATACTGCAGATAGGTAACGGTGTACGTGAGGCTTTCGGGATACTGGTCTGCCAGTTCCCGGAACCATTTGCCGGACTCTTCCACCCGGCCCGTGGTGTAATAATACCCCGCCACGGACGATAGCAGGGTGCTGTCCGAGGGATGAAGCTGCACGGCACCGTCCACCACCGTGTCGAACTCCTTCTGGTGAATCTGCAGCAGTTTGGGGTCTATGGAACGGGTGAGGTTGCGGATATACATGGCCTTGGTATCCACGGGAACGTCTTCCGACTGGAAGAACCCGCCGATGGTGCGGAAATAGTCCGGATACTGGCGCAGGTGCCTGTACACCTCCGACATTCCCAGCACCGCCGGAACATACCCGCTGTCCAGGGCCAGGGCTTCGGTATAGTGCACCCGGGCCAGGGAGTCTTCATACTCTCCCAGATAATAGTCTCCCAGCATGGCCAGAACGGACGGAGAAGAATACTCCGCGTTGAATTTCTCCAGCGCGGCAACGGCATCTTCCTGCCGGCCCAGTTCCCGGTAAATCTCGTACCGGGTCTGGACCACGGCCTCTGACGGGCCCCGCTGGGTTTCAATCTCTTCCAGGGCCGACAGGGCCTTCTCGAACTCTCCCTGCCGGAGGTAGAGATCCAGCAGTTCATAGCTGAGGGAACCTTTGTCCGGGAAGTCTTTTACAAGGGCTTCGTACATCTCTATCCCCAGCTGGGTTTCCCCCTGGGTGAGATACAGGCGCGCGAGGGTGCGGCGGTACCAGTAATTGCCCCCGTCCAGGGCGATGGCCCGCTCCAGGTGCTTGCGCGCATTGGAAAAATCCTGCTGACCAGCCTCTGAGAGAGCCAGGTAATACCAAACGGCGTCGTCCTCAGGAGCCAGGGCCGACAGGGTTTCCAGCCGTTCCCGGGCCCGCTTATAGTCTCCGTTACTGTAAAACTGCACGGCGTCCACCAGGTAACCTTCCACCTGCTGGCCGAATGTAAGAATACATATATGAAGGAGCAGTACGGTGACTGCCAGCGCCTTTTTCATACCGAATGCAAAAATACACCTTTTGCGAAAAACATCCAACTTCACCTCTCCGATTCTGATTTTTTTCCTTAATTTTGTATGAAAAGAACAAAATCCGGACCACCTGTTGAAACGTTTTTGGCACAACTTGCATCTTATTACTTGGACAAGGGTTGACGAATCCCCTGGCGGCTCGTCGTCCCCGGAACGTCTGGTTCCTGCATGCAAGGAGGGAGACAGAAAAGCCCAGCATAAGCTTTTCAATGCCCTGGCACCCAAGATGATGGCCCTTTGCCTGCGTTACATGGGAAACCGGGAAGACGCCGAGGATGTTCTGCAAGAAGGCTTCATCACCCTGTTCAAAAAGCTGGACAGCTACACCGGAGCCGGATCCTTTGAAGGCTGGGCCAGAAAGATCTTTGTCAATACTGCGCTGATGCATCTTAGAAAGACGGATGCCCTGGGCCTGAGCGAGGATATAGAGGAAGCCCGCAGCCTGTTCACGGAAGAAGCCACCCCCGTGCAAAAGATGGGGTACGCGGAACTCATGCGGATGGTAGGGGTCCTGCCCCCGGACGCCAGAACCGTCTTCAATATGTATGTACTGGAAGGATATTCCCATAAAGAAATAGCCGAAGAACTGGGTTGCACGGAAGCAACCTCCCGTTCCAAACTGCAACGGGCCCGCATCAGGCTGCAGGAAATGATAAAAGAAAACACATGAAAGAGAAGGAATTTGACATATACGTAAGGAACATTCTGCAGAACGCGGAAGAACCTGTATCACCAGAGGTTTGGAAGGGCGTGGAAGCCGGTCTCAACCGGCGCCCCGTATTCCCGGTGTGGGCCTGGAGCCTCGCCGGCCTTGCCGCAGCCGCCGCCCTGGTATTGGGAGTCTTTCTGTTCCGTCCTGCACAACCAGAACATTCTAACCCCACTATATCTATTGCAGAGACCCCGAAGGCAACTGTTCCTCCTCAAGAGCCCGCCCCCGCCGTTACGGAGGAAATCGCTCCCATAGAGGAACAAGTTGCCCGGTCCGTCTCTCACCTTGCGTATGTTCCGGAACTCACCGTTCTGGAAGAAGCCCCCGCAGAGCCGGAAGTCCCGGAAGAACCGGCCCCGGAAGCCACCCTGGTTCCGGAACTCAGTTCCGTTCCGCCGGAAGCCATGCCGGAGTCGGCCGTGGAAGACCAGGAGGCCCTTAACCGCCTGGCCTATACCCAGCTGCACCGGAAGGAACCCCGCGGCTTTTCCTTTACCGCCGGCGGCAACCTCCAGGGCACCGTCCGTGACGAACTCCCGTCCAAGGGCATCTACCGCGCCCCCACGACGGCCATCGGCCTGCTGGCGCCCGTGATGGACGGCATCTCCAACGAACAGCCGGAGCTCAACTTCAGCCTTCCGTTCTCTATCGGCGCAAGCGTCAAGTATCATTTCAGCTCCCGCTGGGCCGTGGGCCTGGGTGTCCGGTACACCAACATGAGCCGCACGTTCATAGGAGACTACCGGAACTTAGACAAGGACCAGTTCTTTCCGCAGACAGATATCGACAACCACCAGCACTGGCTGGGCGTTCCGCTCAACTTCTATTTCAACATCATAGACAACGGGCGCTGGCGGCTGCACACCTTCGTGGGCGGCGCCACGGAATTCCTCTTCGACAACGATTTCCTTATCCACGCCTCTCCCAAGGACATCCATTACCATCAGCGCGGAACCAGTCTCCAGTGGTCGGCCGCCGGAGGCCTGGGTGTGGAATTCCGGCTCACGCCTTACTGGGGCCTGTATCTGGACCCGAGTGTGCGGTATTACTTCGGCACCGCCAACCAGCCCCGATCCATCCGCACCATCCAGCCTCTCAGGCTGGAAATCGAGGCCGGCGTCCGGTTCAGCTTCGGTGCCAAATAGGGCCCAATCGGTTGAAACACGCAATAATTCGTTCGAAACAGCACATCTTTTCAACCGATGTTGCTGTTTTTTGTTTCCTGTAGCTATCTTGGCGGCAAAACCAACATGCCATGCGCGCCTTAAGATACCTGCTGCCGCTTGTCCTTGCGGCCGTTTCCTGCCAGAAACCCCTCTTTCCGGACACGCCCCGGTATGCCCGGATGCAAGACCGATTTGCCCACATGCCCAAAGACTCTTCGGGCGGCGGGGCAACACCCCTTCCCGGCCCGGACAGCGCTTCCGTCAAACCTTCCGTTTATGTCACCGCCCTCCGCTTTCCGGAAGGGGCGCTCTGGCAACAGGGAGCGCTTGAGGGGGCCCGTATCGTCCTTTGGAAAGACGGGAAAGAGGTGCTGGACATTCCCGCCGGGCATTATGCCGAACCGGACCGGCACCGGGTGCGCGGCGGCCATCTCTGGTCGGAGGACTCGAACGGGGCCAGAACCCAGGTTTACCGGGACGGAGAGCTGCAGGTGGAGTATGAGGGGGACGAAGTCCTCCGCGGCCTGCTGGTGCTGGACGGGGCGCTGCATACCATCGGCCAAAGGGCCGGCGGGGGCGGGTTTTCCTACCGGATTAACGGGGAGGCCGTATTCTCCCACCCTTCCGCCACGGTACTGGGTTCCTTCGAAGACCAGGAATGGGAGGGCGGTGCGCTGATGCAGGAAGGCGGGAACGTTTATTACAGCTATGCCGTCCCCGTCCGGAAGACAGACGGCTATTCGTGGGAATACCATGTCATGCAGGGAGACCAGCCGTTCCGGAAGATTCCGGAAGGCTCTGCCGAAACGGTCTTCGACATCCGCATCAAAGGGGGAAGCGTGTACCGGAGCGAACAGCGGGGGGCCGGCGGGCAGTCCCTGGCCCTGGTGCGGGACGACAAAATCCTTTCCCTGGATGTGCCCTCTGGCGAAACCGTGCACCTTTGCAAGCTGGTTCCCCACGGGGAAGAAATGCTGGTGAAAGGATACAGCACCCGGATGGAGAATCATCTGTACACCAGCTGGCTCCGCGGGAAAAACGGCCTTGTACAGGCGTTGGAAAGCCCTTTCCTGGCAGCGGACATGTATGCGGACAATCCGGGGAAAGCCGTCATTTTCCTCTCCGAAGGGCGGGTCAGGAGCATCTGGAACGGAGAGAAAGACATTTCTGTGACGGTGGGCCGGTATTCCCTGTTCACAAAAGGGTGCAGCACCCTGAAAGACGGCACGCTGTACGCCGCCCTCACAGACCTGAATTTCCAATCCCATCTGGTGCTCCAGGGAGAGGAACTGCTCCCGTTTTCTTTCAACGGCTGTTTCACGTCGGTCCGGATTGAATAAGTTTTACTATCTTTGCGTCATGATCACCTTCCCGAACGTAAAGATTAACCTGGGGCTCAACGTGCTCTGCAAACGCCCGGACAGCTTCCACAACCTGGAAACCCTCTTCCTCCCGTATCCGGACATCCACGACGTCCTGGAAATTGTAACCGGAGACGACTACAGCCGCACCCTCAAGGGCCTTCAGGAGCGTTATGGCACCCTTTCACAGGCCATTTCCCCGGACGGCAAGCTGATGATAACCATCGCCCGGAAAGAGGGGGTGGACTGGAACCCGCTCCAGGACCTCACCGCACGGGCCTATTTCCTCCTGGCGGCCGACTATAAGCTGCCTCCCATGAAGATTTATCTGGAAAAGCTGTCTCCGGTGGGTGCCGGGCTGGGGGGAGGCTCCGCCGATGCCGCCTTTGCCCTGAAAATGATGGCGGAACTGGCCGGCCTGGCCCTCTCCGACGGGGAACTGGCCGCCTATGCCGCCCGGCTGGGCAGCGACTGCGCCTTCTTCATCTATAACCGGCCCATGTTCGGAACCGGCCGCGGAGAAGTGCTGGAGCCCTTTCCGCTGGATCTTTCGGCCTATCAGATAAGCGTTTTCGTTCCGGAGGGCATAGCCGTTTCCACGGCCGATGCCTACCGGGGCATTGTGCCCAAACGGCCCCTGAAACCGCTTCGGGAGGTGCTACAGCAGCCGGTGGAAACCTGGAAGGAAGACTTGAAAAACGATTTTGAGGAAACGGTCTTCGCCAAGTATCCGGCCCTGGCTTCCGTGAAGGAAAAACTCTATCTGGAAGGGGCCGTTTATGCCGCCATGTCCGGCAGCGGGTCCGCTTTTTTCCGAATCCGAAAGAATTAACCGGAATCGGTTGAAACATTTCGGAAGTTTTTTTGTTTCAACCGATGAAATCGCCGGGAATGTCGTAGCTTGCAGGCAAAAGTTACGACTATGCTGGTATACATTCATGGAGCAAAATGCGTGGGCATCGAAGCGGTGCCCATCGTCATTGAAGTGGAGATTTCGCTGGGGGTCGGCATCCATCTGGTGGGGCTGGCCGACGCCGCCGTCAAGGAGAGCCTGATGCGCACGGTAACCGCCCTGCAGACCAAGGGTTTCCATATTCCGGGTAAGAAAATTGTCATCAACCTGGCCCCGGCCGATCTGCATAAGCAGGGCAGCGGGTACGACCTTCCCATCTCCCTGGGCATCATTGCGGCATCGGGGCAGCGGGAGCTTCCAGGCCTGGAGAAATACTTGATTATGGGGGAGTTGGGCCTGGACGCCAGTATCCGGCCGGTGAGCGGGGCACTGCCCATGGTGGAGCTGGCGCTCCGGCTGGGTTACCGGGGGTGCATCCTGCCGGAACAGTCGGCCCTGGAGGCGGTGGATTACCGTCAGGCGCTCATCTTCGGGGTACGCACGCTGGAAGACGTGCTACTGATCCTGGAGGAACGGGAAGACCCTTCGCACCTTCTGATCCAAAACACAGAGCTGTATCGGCAGGAACTTTCCCGGATGGCCGGTCCCCAGCCCCGGCCCTATATGGATTTTGCCGATATCATGGGCCAGGAAGGGGCCAAGCGGGGGCTGGAAATCGCCTCTGCAGGCATGCACAATGCCATTCTCATCGGTGCACCGGGCGCCGGCAAAAGCTCCTTGGCCAAGGCGCTGGCGGGTATTCTTCCGCCCATGAGCCTGGAAGAATCGGCCATTACCTCCAAGATTTACTCCGTGGCGGGAAAGGCACCCGCCGGGCCGGGACTCATGCGCACGCGGCCGTTCCGGGCCCCGCACATATCGGCCTCCCGGGCGGCCATGCTGGGAGGCGGCAGCGGCGAGAACATCCTGCCCGGAGAGGTTTCCCTGGCAACGGGCGGAATCCTGTTCCTGGACGAGTTCTGTGAAGCTCCCAAGGCCACCCTGGAAAGCCTCCGGGCGCCCCTGGAAGACCGCAAGGTTACCATTTCCCGCCTCAAGGCCAAGATTGAATACCCGGCGTCATTCATGCTGATCGCCGCCTCCAATCCCTGCCCCTGCGGGTATTACGGTGAAGGGGACCGCTGCACCTGCTCCCCCGGAGTCCGCTCCGCCTATCTGTCCAAGCTTTCCGGCCCCATCATGGACCGGATCGATATCCAGCTGTGGGTGCATCCCGTGGAGACATCGGCCCTGGTAAGGGGCGGAAAAGCGGAGAGTTCGGCCGATATTGCCGCGCGGGTGCTGAGGGCCCGGGAAATCCAGCGGAAAAGGCTTGAAGGAAGCGGCAGCTTCACCAATTCCGAAATGAACAGTAAACAGCTGGAGCGCTTCTGCCCGCTGAGCGAACCCTGCAAGGACCTCCTGGAACGGCTCATCGACCGGCTGAGCCTGTCGGCCCGCGCCTATACCCGCATCATCAAGATTGCCCGCACCATCGCGGACCTTGCCACCGAGCGCGATATCCTTCCCGCCCACCTGGCCGAAGCCGCCAGCTACCGCTTCCTGGACCGCCGCAATATCCTGGATTTGTAAAATAGTATCAAATTTAGTATCTTTGCCATGTCTACGAAAGACAAACTGATAGAACGCTACTTCAGGCTCACGAATCCGGATGGAGAAAGGTGATTTTTATTTCAACTTCCATAAACCACACCCGGATCATGTCATGAAACAGAAAACGGTGAAAGAGGCCTACGAGTATTTAAAGAACATAAACATGTTATAAGCAATGGGACAACTGCATTATAAAGGTTATACCGGCTGTGTGGAGTATGACGAAGCAGAGAATTACTTTTATGGCCACGTTCTTGGATTACACCGGGACGGAATAGCGTATGAAGGCTCTTCCGCGGACGAGTTGAAGAAAGACTTTGAGGAGGGCATCGATGATTACTTGGCACATTGCAAGGAAAACGGGAAACAACCGGAGAAACCCTATAGCGGAAAAACCGTCATTCGTATATCCTCGCAATTGCATGAGAAAGCGGCCATAACAGCTCGTAATCAAGGCATCAGCCTAAATGAGTTCATCTGTCGGGCCATTACTGCAGCTATATGAAACACGAAATCCATATCAAGGGGCTGGAGGGGCTGGAAAAGGCGGCCCGGGAGTTCCTGCAAGTGATTGAGGGCCATACCCTGGTGGCTTTTTATGCGCCGATGGGGGCGGGAAAAACCACCTTCATCACGGCCGTCTGCAAGGCGCTGGGGGTACAGGAAGACGCCGTGAGCTCCCCCACTTTCGCCATTGTGAACGAATACCGGGACGGGCGGGGAGAGAGCATCTTCCATTTCGATTTCTACCGGATAGAAGAGCCGGCGGAAGCCCTGGATATCGGCCTGTACGATTATCTGGATTCCGGCTGCCTGTGCCTGATGGAATGGCCGGAAAACATAGAGGGCCTCTTGCCTGAAGAGACCCTCAAGGTAACCATTTCGGTGAATCCGGACCGGTCCCGGACGCTCACAGTTTCTCTGACATGACGGAAAGCCGGATTTTGTAATTGTCTTTCAGAATCTTCACGGCTTCTTCAAAGGTTTTGTTCTCGTCTCCGTTGATAATCTGGCCTCCGTTCATGGATGCGTCTTCGGCCGGATTCCACATGCGGAAATTGTACTTGGCACTCTCCGAAAGCCGTTCCTGCAGGGCATCCATGTAATCCGGAATGGTCTCCAGCTGGGGCAGCAGCTCCTGGAAACGTTTTTTCACCTTCTCGGCAAAAGCCGGGTCCTGGAACAGCCGGGCATACCAGATGGCGTTGCGGTTGATGAGGCCGGTTTTGCCCTGGGGGGACGTACGGTACGAGAGGACGCCCCAGTCAAAGTCCCAGCAGGGGCCCGCCACCAGCTTCCCGCCGCGGTCTTTGTGCATGTAAACACTGCCGGGGTTACCTAGTTCGTGGTTTCCCATCACTTCAAAGACAAGCCAGTAATCCACGAACGAATCTACGTCTATGTACCGGGCATAACCCTTTTCGGGATCCGTGAAATCCGGACCATACAGGGCTTCGGCGGCATCTGAGACATACTGCTTGATATAGGCAAGCTGGGCGGGCGAGAGGTCTTCCTCGTCCGGATATTTGACACCGAAAGGAATACCTCCGTTCTCTCCCCACTGGACACATCCCCCATGTTTTTCGGCCCACTGGACTTCGTTGTCGTAATGGAAGTCCAACTCCAGCAGATATCCGCCGGTAACCGCCTCACCGTCATTGTCTTCCGGTGTCATTTCCGTAATGTTCACCCGGTTCTTGTCCACCCGCACCTGTTCTATCAGGAGGTAAGTGCCCTTGTGAATCCCGTTCAGGACCAGCTCCACCGGCTCGCAGCCGGGTGTCCAGGCCAGGTTGGTAAGGGAGGCCACCTTCATGGACACCATGTTCCGCATCAGGGTCCGGTCCAAGAAATTGGCCAGCAGGATCCAGCGCTTGTGCTTGGGCATCCCGAACACCTTTTCCTTCTTGTCCAACTTGACCAGATAGGGTTTCTTGGGCCATTCCCACGTGGTGTTTCCCCGGCCCCGGACAGAGCAGACCACGTTTTCCATATCATACTGACCGTCGATGGAATTGATGCCGAGGGTGGCGTTCACATAATCCGTCTTGGAAACGATGGGGGCCGATTTTTCCGTGTTGATATATACTTTGGAAAGGCCGGTTTCCGGTATGAAGAGGCCCGGGGCCACTCTCCGGAGCAGGACCCGGAAAGCGGGAGAGAACAGATAAGACTCTTCTCCGGCCTTTTGCCGGACGCCCAGTTTGGCCGAATACTCGTATTCATCTCCGCCGCCTTTGTCCGCAAGGACGGCCACGTATCGGCCCTCTCCCGACTCACGGACTTCCGTCAAGGCAAAAGCATCTGTTTCCGGCATAAGGATTACATCCCTTGCCGGATCAAAGACAAAGGATTTCTCCTCGACGGTAAACGCTATTTCCGCCATTCCGCCATCCGGAATTTCCACCGACGGGGACTGAAGCTGGACCGCCTTGAGGAACGGGGTTAATTCCACCGCCTGGGTATTCTCCTCCTCGTGGCAGGAAACGCCGGCCAGCAAAGCGGCAAACAAAACAAGATAGGGATGAATTCTCTGTATCATGAAGGTAAAGATAAGGATTTCGTCGAAGAAAAATGGATTTTTGTCGAAAAACTTGTGCTGAAACGGTTTAATTTTTGCAAATTTGCGTCAAGTTAACGTGCCACAATTATTAACTTTCATAAACTAAACTAAAAAAATGAAAAAGTTATCTATGTTCCTGGCCTTCCTGCTGGTAGCAGTCTTGGCCGCCAATGCCCAGGAAAAACGCTATGACGTCAAGTCCGGCATCGTTACCATGGAGTCTGAAATGGGCGCCACCACCCTCTACTTCGACAACTATGGCGCCGTTCAGGCCCAGAAGATGAACATGATGGGTATGGACATGACCATCCTTAGCAAGGACGGCAAAACCTACATGATCAATCCCGGAGAAAAGCAGGTGCAGGAAATGCCCGAAGGCGGAATGGGTGGCAACACCATCAACTTCCTCAACCTTACGGACAAGGTGAAGGCCGACAACAAGATCAAGGAACTGGGCAAGGAGAAGGTCCTGGGCCGCGAGTGCACCAAGTACTCCATCGAAATGAACATGATGGGCCAGGCCATGCAGCAGACCGTGTGGGTATACAAGGGCATCACCCTCAAAACCTTCATGGACGGCGGCCAGTTCCAGATGGAAAACACGGCCACCAAGTTCGAAGAAAACGCCACCATCCCGGCCGGCACCTTCGATGTCCCCAAATTCTGATTTATTCGGCCCAGATAATTGACTGAATGGCCTTGGCGGGCACTTTGCAGGAGACGGAGTGCTTCTCAGAGACAAAATTCACCAAGGCTTCCGTATTTCCTTCATTCAACAACAACAACGCCTGAGAACCGTCGGGGTTACGATACCATTGGTACGTAATTCCGGCGGTTTCGTAACCCTTGGTACCCAGCCGGACGGCACCGGGCTGCAGGACCTTGGAGCAATGCGCCACATTGTAATAGTGGGAGTTGCGAACCAGCGACTTCAGCGAATGGTCTTTGGATGAAATGGTTACCGCACCGAAGCAGGTGCTGCAACCACCCGGACGAAAAGGCTTGCGTTCGTCGTCCAGCATCAGGTTCCAGAGGGTGACACCTTTGCCGAACCGGCTCAGCGTCCCCAGGAAAATGTCCCGGAAATCGTTGATCAGGCAACTGTCAAAAGAATAATTCCACGTGCCGATGGAGGCCTCCGTGAAATAGATGTCTTTGTCCGGGAAACTGCTGTGGATCTTGTCCAGAGTGGTTACGCTGCCCCCATAGTTGTGCCACGCGGATCCCGCCACATACTGCGCTGCATCGGCATCCTCCAGGATATGGAGAGGATAATCCCGCTGCGTGGGAATGCCGTCATAATTGTAGTTGTGGTCGAAAAGCAGGATCTTGGTCTTCAGTCCGGCCGCCTGAAAAGCAGGCCCCACCGCAAACTTCACAAAATCCCGCTGCTCTTCCCACGACATATACAGCGACATGGAATTCCCCCGGTTCAGGGGCTCGTTCTGCAGGGTAACGGCATAGATGGGGTATCCGCGGCGTTCCATCTCCTGGATCCATTTCACAAAATAGAGGGCGTAGTCCTGATAGTAATCCGGATTCAGCCTTCCGCCTGTCCAGCTGTCGTAATCGGCCCGTCCCATTTCGGACATTTTCATCCACTTCGGGCAGCTCCAGGGAGATGCGATAATCCTGACAGCCGGGTTAATCCGGAAGATTTCGTCCAGGATGGGGAACAGCCATTCCTCGTCCAGCGGATGCACTTCGAAGTTCTCTATTCCCTTCCGGTCACACCAGGTGAACTCGTCCATGGAAAAGTCGGAACCGCCGATGCAAATCCGGATGAGCGAGGAGCCCAGCCCCTCCTTTCGGTCGAACAGTTCCGTCAGGAATGCCGTCCGGTCTTCCGGGGGCATCAGGAGCAGGTTGTAGCAGCTGGCCTGGGTGATGGCCAGGCCAAAGCCGTCCACCTGCTGGAAAGACTCTCCGGTCAGTTCCACCTTGTAGAAAACGACATCCTCCGGCTTTCCCAGCAGAATCTCGCTTTCCGACATCCTTTGCCCGGCCACGGAGGTTGTGAAAACACGGGCCGACAAGGCCTCCTCTTCCGGATCCCGAGAAGGGTCATCGGCTTTTGCCTGGCACGACAGCAACGCCATCGAGGCGGCCAGGGCAAAGAATCGGAAATACTTCATACTGTTACTATTGAACATTGAACGTAACGGGCTCTCCGGAAGCGCTGTCACCGGCTACCCAGAGCCGGAATTCACCGGGTTCCACCTTCTTCCTGCCATCCAGTCCCACAAAAGCCAGGCTGGAGACAGGAATCTTCACCTCAAGGCTGCGGCTTTCCCCGGGTTGGAGCGATACCCGCTCGAAATACTTGAGTTCCTTTACCGGACGGGTGATGGAGCCCACCACGTCACGGACATATACCTGCACAACTTCCGTGCCCTCCCGGCTGCCGGTGTTGGACAGCGTGAAAGAAACGGTAAGGGTGTCATCGGCACCATATACTTCCCGGTCAAGGGCAATGCCGGAATAAGTGAAGGTGGTATAACTGAGCCCGTAGCCGAAGGGGAACAGCGGATAGGCGCCATAGTCCAGGTAATAAGACGTATTGCCAAGGGATGTCTGGCCGGCTTCCAGGTCGATATCCTCCAGGAGCGTCTCTTCATTATACGGACGTCCGGTCATGTTGTGGCTATAGTACAGGGGTGCCTGGCCCACGGTGCGAAGGAAGGTGATGGGGGTTTTGCCGGAGGGGTTCACATCTCCCAGGAGGAGATTGGCCAGCGCCGGACCGCCCATCGTTCCCGGGTGGAAGGAGTACAACAGGGCGTCGCAGTTGGGAAGGTCGCGCTCTACAGTGAGCGGGCGGCCGGCCATTACCGTTGCCACAACCGGCTTTCCGGCCGACTTCAACGCAGCAAGCAGCTGGCTCTGGGAGCCGATCAGATTCAGATCGGCCAGGGCATGGGCTTCTCCGGAAAGGATGGCTTCCTCTCCCAGGAACACCAGCACCACGTCGGCGCGGCGGGCGGCTGCCACGACGTCGTCAAAACGGTCCTTCTTCTCCCGGCTGTACGCAAGGCCGGGGACATAGGTCACCTTGCCCGGAAAACGTTCCCGAAGGGCCTTCAGGGGCGTTTCCGTATGGGTTTTCTCTCCGTCAAACGCCCAGGTGCCCAGCTGGTCATGAGGAGCATCGGCCATGGGACCGGTAACCAGGATGGAGCGGAGGGCATCGGCCTTCAGGGGCAGTACGCCGTCGTTCTTGAGCAGGATGGTCGATTCTTCCGCGCCGCGGCGGGCCGATTCCAGATGCTCGGGAGCGTACTGCACGGCGGCCGCCTTCTGCACATCGATATACGGATGCTCGAACAGGCCCAGCAGCACTTTCACCCGGAGGATGTTGCGGACAGCGTTGTCGATAGCGCTTTCCTTCACGGCTCCGGTGCGCACCAGTTCTTCCAGGTGAGACAGATAACCATAAGTCATCATGTCCATATCCACACCGGCTTCCAGGGCCTTCCGGGCCACATCCTTGCGGTCTTCACCGAACCCGTGGTTAATCATCTCTCCCATCGAGTTCCAGTCTGTAACCACCATGCCGTCAAAGCCCCATTCGTTCCGGAGAACTTCCTTCACCACGAACGTGTTGCCGGTGGACGGAACGCCGTCGTTGTCATTGAAGGAGGTCATCAAGGTAAGGGCACCGGTCTTCACTGCCGCCTCGAAAGGAGGCAGATAGACGTTACGCAGCTGCCTTTCGGTGAGATACGTGCTGTTATAGTCACGGCCGCCTTCCGCGGCGCCATAGCCCACGAAATGCTTGATGCAGGCTGCCATGGCGGTGGTGTCCGACAAATCCCCCTGGTAACCGCGGACCATGGCTTCGGCCATGCGGGTGTCCAGATAGGTATCCTCGCCGCTGCCTTCAGCAATACGGCCCCAACGGGGATCCCTTGCTATATCCAGCATGGGCGAGAACGTCCAGCGGATGCCCTGCGCGGTGGCTTCGAGAGCCGCAATGCGGGCCCCTTCCTCCACCAGGGCAGGGTCGAACGTGGCGGCCAGACCCAGCGGAATGGGAAAGATGGTATGGAAACCGTGAATCACGTCCCGGGCCACCAGCAGAGGAATGCCCAGGCGGGACTCTTCCAGGCTGATTCGCTGGAATTCATTGATTTTCACCGGATCCACCTCGTTCAGGATGGAGCCTATCTGCCCTTTGCGCAAAGCATCGGCATAGTTGGAGACATCTCCGCCCGCAGATACCTGGTTCATCTGGCCGATTTTTTCGGCCAGGGTCATCTGCGAGAGAATCTTCTCCACGCGGCTTTCCACGTCGGCGCCGGTCCCCACTGTGGAGGGCTTACGGTCCTGGCAGGAAAGGACGGCGCCGATAACTGCCACGAGGCATAGGTTTCGAATAGATTTCATTGTATTATTCGTCTTTTTGGAAAACGCGGACATAGTCCACGGACAGGGTAACAGGGAGGGCGGTTTCGTCTACGCCTTGCTGACCTCCCCAGCTGCCACCCCAGGCAAGATTCAAGATGACATAGAAAGGAGCGTCGTAAGGCCAGTCGTCATGACCGAGACCACGGTTCGTGTAACTGAGAAGCACTTTTCCATCCACATAGGTGGTAATTTTCTCGTGCGTCCACTCCATGGCATAAACATGGTACTCTCCTTCCGCTCCCGCACAATACATCTCCTTTGTTACCTGGGTGTTGTTCGTATGAACATGTGCGTTGGCATGAAGGCTGCTGGAAACAAAGTCGGGGTGATAACCAACCTCTTCCATGATATCCATTTCTCCGCTGTCCGGCCAGCCCGTGTAGTTGACGGGCATCATCCAGAATGCAGGCCATGTTCCCTTTCCCTTGGGAAGTTTAATCCGGCCCTCTATATAGCCATATTTCCATCCTTGTTTCACATGGGCATATACGCGGCCGGAATAAATCTTCCCGCCCTCCTTGAAACAATGGATATGCAAGGAGCCGTCCTGGATTTCCGTCACCACGTTTCCGGAGGATGTCTGATGATTCACATAGTTCTGCAACTCGTTGTTCACCCATCCCGAACCCTTCACTTCGTGGGTCCAGTGGGCCGGATCCAGCAGGGTCCCCTCATCAAACTCGTCATTCCAGACCAAATGATACCCTTCGGGAACAACCATTCCTGCGGGCGGGGGCTTGGGAAGGTCTTCTTCGTTCAGATCCTGGCGAACAGATACTTCCAGGGTTTTGGTGCCATAAAGGAAGGTGACCGTATTCTCGCGGACTGCTCCGGTGCGGTTTGCTTCCAGCGTCACCTTTACCGTGGATGTGCCCTTGATGCCGCCCGAAGGGGACACGGAGCACCAACTCTTATCGGCAACGGAAACGCCCCAGTCGCCCGTTGCGGTGACTTGCAGGTCCACCGTCGTGGCTTCATAGCCTTTACTGATGGCGCCGGGACTCACGCTGAGGGTGGCTTCCTGCTGGGAGGGAACAGGGTCTGCTCCGCAGGAACAGTTGAAAAGGGTTGCTGCCATCATCAGCAGTAGCAACCCTTTTGTATTAACCAACCCCTTCATCTATTTCTGTTCCATAAAGATAATCTCGGATGCTTCGATCTGCGAGCCAATAGGGCTGCGGCCGAAGTCGAAAATGAGCATCACGTTGTCGCCGGAAACGGCCTGCTTGAGGTCACGCTTGACATACAGAAGGGTTTCTCCGGCGGTAAGCTTCACCTGGCCGTCATAGAAGAACGAATGGATGTCGTTGTCTTCCTCGGGATCGTTGGTGAGCTTGAGGGTCACGGTCATGTCTTCGTCGGCCGTGAGTTTTACGCTGAATGCATAAGTCTTGTCGTTGGAAGAGGCGAGGCCGCTTTTCAGCTTGGTCTGGCCCATCCATTCGCTGCCGCCGACGCCCTCCGGGATAACCACCTTGATGCCGTTGCCGGCGGTGATTTCATATTCCGGAGTGAGACCGCCGGACCAGTCGCCCGGAGAATACCAGGTTTCCACATTCAGGTTGGCACCGGCCCAGAGATTGCCGTCCATGTGCTCCTGTAACAGGATGTTGGAAGCTTCGATGCTGGAACCGACAGGGCTGCGGCCAAAGTCGAAGATAAGCATCACGTTGTCGCCGGAAACGGCCTGCTTCAGGTTGTGCTTGCGATAGACAAGAGGTTCACCGGCCGTAAGCTTCACCTGGCCGTCATAGAAGAATGAGTGAATGTCGTTGTCCTCTTCGGGATCGTTGGTGAGCTTGATGGTTACGGTCATATCTTCGTCGGCCAGGAGCGTGACGCTGAAATCGTATTCCTTGTCGCTGGAGGTGGCAATGCCGCTCTTCAGCTTGGTCTGGCCCATCCATTCGCTGCCGCCGACACCCTCCGGGATAACCACCTTGATGCCGTTGCCGGCGGTGATTTCATATTCCGGAGTGAGACCGCCGGACCAGTCGCCCGGAGAATACCAGGTTTCCACA
>Ga0310690_10002544_pt1 | contig 29381 bp, 42 predicted proteins | sample AusTroGonzalo_MG_2_FD_207661 | JGI IMG/M metagenome (GOLD analysis project Ga0310690, IMG submission 207661) | Bovine rumen microbial communities from tropical cattle in Woodstock, Queensland, Australia - Gonzalo_04 (v2) (version 2) | ecosystem: Host-associated > Mammals > Digestive system >...
GACTATGTGTTTATTGTTGATGGCGTGAAGGGAAAACAAAGACCGAGGGCGAGAGTGTTTGGCGGTCATGCAGTGATCTACACACCCAAGGAAACAAAATCGTACGAGAAAGAGATTGCCAAACAGTTCTCTTCACTGGGCGGAGAAAAGTTCGACAAGGATGTACCCATCAGATTGTCGGTGGATATCTGCATGGAAGTACCCAAAACGGCAAGCAAGAAAAAGAAAGACGAATTGCTTGGACTCAAACGCCCTATGAAGAAACCGGATGCTGATAACGTACTTAAATGCGTTATGGACGGATTGAACGGCGTGGCGTATGAAGACGACTCCCAGGTGGTTGAGCTGGTGGCGAGGAAATATTGGGCGGAAGAGTCGTTCCTGATTGTTACGGTATCGGACGCTTCACTCTGATACCTCTGTAACGTGGTTAACCACACCAAAGAGCCACGAAAATATGTTCGATGAACATTTTACCATGGAGCGCATAAGAACGTCTTAAAAGGCAAAATACGAGGTCGCAAATGGAAATGACAAAGCAGGAGATATGCCGTAGTTATCTACTGGCTATCTCCAAACCAAAGCAGATACGGATTTTGGCAGAACTGAACGGCACCAGCAAGGCGCAGATAGAGAAAATCCTCACGGATGGCGGGTATTACGTTACCAAAAAGAAAGAGGAAAAGCCAAAAGAGAAGCCAAAACCGAAGCAGAAAGTAAAAAGCACACGGATGTTATATGACCGCCTGGATGAACTTGATGTGCTGATCCGCACGTTAGAGAAGCAAAAAGCGGAGTATGAGCGTCAGTACACGCTAATATCCGACTACTTGCAGAAAGGGGGCAGCTATGCAGGAATACAAGGCTATTTCCGGTGAGATATGGGCGATATTCAAGGGCTATGTAGAAAAACCGCCCGAAGGTGAGAAGGAATGGGGAGAGTGCCTGGATCGTTTTGATGCAGTGGTAAAGAAATACCCGAAATACCACGAATACGCGAAGGACTACGCCTTGGGATGTTGCAACGAACTAGAGAGAAGATGGAGGGATACAAAGAAAAATGACAGGGCATGATGTATTGGGATTTATCGGCAAAGACGAGATGGGGGAAAGACACTTGGGATGCGAGAGAGTACGGATTGAGAAACCTGAAATGGTTATTTACCACGGACGGGTATACTACGACCTTACTCCTTATTTCAACATGGACTCTTCTGTAGTGGTTATGCAGAAAAGACCGGAGAACACACCTGAGAGACAGAAGGAACTGCGGAAGCGTGAAGCGGAGAAATACCACCTGACAAGAACCTGGACGGCGGAGTAGGTGACATGAAGAAGACGGAATACTTGGCGGAAAAAGAATATATGCGGACCCACCCCGAAGAATACCCGTATATCATCTACTATGCGTTCGGGTATCACAACATAACATACTGCACGGAAAAAGAGATGAAAGGCCTGGTAAAAGCGTATCACCTTATCAAGATAGGGGATCTGTGGCAGCGGTTCGGCAGGCAACCAATAACGATTATGAAAAGGAGCGAAGAATGAGCAAGGGGGCATTAAGAGTAGACAAGGCAATATGGGAACTATACGAAAAAATACCGCACTTGTTATGCGAGCAACCATACGGAAAAAACGGCAGATATATCACCTACTACGCAGAGGAACGGCTTTATCTTGTGTTTGATTTATGGTATCACGGTTTCTTTTTGGTGGAGGCGGACTCGCCAAAAGATGCGATTGGCGAGGTGAATTGTGATCGACTCAAATATGTGCCAAAAGAGGAAGCAGAAAGTGATGGTACGTTCATCATTTCTGCGGAAGAACCGGTAGAAAGTGAGGAATAAGGAATGAAGATAACATCAGACGAATTGATAGTTACATTTGATAGCAGTTTAGATGATGAGGCAGGAATATGCGTTTCAAGAGTAGTCAATGGGAAAATCTTTGTTCTGAAAATGGAATTAGGAGAGCAGGCGGATATTCTATACCACTTATTAACCGAACAAACGGCAAAGGCAGAGATTAAGGCAGAAAGTGAGGATGGGCAATCATGGAAGAAAGAACGCGGGAAATAGCGATTGAATATTTAGAGCATTACAAGAAAGTCAAGTGCGGAATGATGCCCGAATGGGTGTGGGATATGGCAATTAAAGCCTTAGAGCAAGAGCCAAAGACGGGGCATTGGAAACCATATCTTAAAGAAGGGTTAAGGTATCAATGTTCCGCTTGTGACAGTAGATTTACTATACCTTGGGAGTATTGCCCTCATTGCGGTGCAAAGATGATAGAGCCACAGGAAAGTGAGGATAAATGGACTTAGCATTATTCATATTTATATATGGAATTTATTGGCTTGGATATTATCGTGGGCATAATGGTAGAAAGTGAGGATAAGGAATGACTAAAATTTATGAATTACCAAACGAAAAAAGGATAATTGCAGATGTTGACGAGAAACATCACATGGCAACAGTAAGCGTCTATGCGTTGGATAGCCTTATTGAAAAATTCAATGAGGTTGTCGAAAGGCTTGAACAGGCAGAAAGTGAGGATAAGGAATGAGCATATTCAGCGATTATAAGTGTGGAGCTTTGTCTGACGAGGAGTTCCGCAGTGAATGTGCGATGATGAACGCACAAGACCGGGATGAAAGAGAACGCTTGGAGCGTGAGGAAGAAGAACAGAAAGGGATGTGCCTTACTTGTAAGCATTGGAAAGAGGTCCACCTCCGCAAGCGGTATATCGCGTCTCATCCGCAGTATTGGCATGACAGAGATGGAAAAAGGCAGTCTGATGAAAGAATACAAGTCTCGTATATCGCCCAGAGCGATAAAGACTACGAGACAACCGCGGTTTGTGACAAGGACATGGTGGAGAAAGACGATGACTATTGTTGCGAGGAGTATGAGGCAGAAAGTGAGGAAGAGTAAATGCGAAAATTCTATTGGTTTCGTTTAAGCAAGCGGTTTCTGTTTGAGATCGACAGACACGAATGGGTGTTCCCGATTTGTTTCCGCGTGATGCTTATCGGGAACGACAACCGAGTGAATGTTGCGGAAGTACAGTTACTTTGCTTTGCGCTGATTTTACTGGTGGATGAAGACGCGGTACAAGAACAATACGGAGAAAATGACAACTACGGGGAGAAAGAGTAGATGGACATAGACGAGTTTTCCAAACGACTTACAGATTGCATGATAGCGAAAGGGTTTTCGTGTAATGGGATGGCCAAGGCACTAGGCGTAGAACGGAGCCACGTTTTTAACTGGACCCATGCGAAAAACTTCCCACAACTGTATTATTTTGATAAACTATGTGACATATTGGAAGTAAGCGCAGATTATTTGCTTGGCAGAAAGGGGGATGGTTAAATGGAGACTCTTGAAATTTTAGCGTTTCTTGTTGTTGGGATTGCAACGGCGTTCTGCCTTGGCTTCTATTCAGGATTGCTAATCGGCAGGACAGAAAAGGAGCGGAAATGACTTATGAGGAAAAAATCGAGAAACTTTCAAGATATCAGAAACAGAAGATGACTTTGGTGGCGTTACGTGCAGACCTGGACTACTGGGAAGCGTTTTCCTCTTCTTCCGCTTGTAGCGACAACAACGGCGGATTTACGGGAACGAACAACGATAAGAGTCCAACCGAGAACGCAGCCAACAAAGCTCTTACGCTTCGTCAGAAGATAGAGCGGAACATGGTTGATATTCTGAAAGAGAGGGCGTGGCTCACGGATCTGCTGAACCATCTTCCCGAAGAAGACCAGGGCATCATGTATCTCATGTACGTGTCTGACTTGAATATCAAGGAAACCGCAGAGTACTTGAAGAAAAAGCCGAACACCATCGAGAAGAAACACCGAAACATTGTAAAGGCATTGCATATTTGACGGGTGATTGTATGAAGATTGAAGAAATATTGCAACGACTTGAAGGCATGATTGGATTGGACCCGTACGTTGTAGATGAAAATGCCGTTGAAGCCGCAATTGAAGAATTAAAAAAAATATCCAAAGCGAAAGAACACGATGGGTATTTTAACGGGTATGATGACGGCGTAAACGACCAAAAAACAAAAGACTTGCGCGAAGTCGATATGATTAAGAGGGATATAGACATGACGCACCAGGTCGAATTGAATTATGCCTTTGTTGCTGACACAATATTGGAACACAGAAAACGGATAGAGAAGTCATAACGGGGCCTTGACTCAAGACAGAGAAAATCCGACAATATATGTGCTGACAAAATACAAACAGTTTTTGCTACTCTTACTCCATTAGACCGCTGATACCCCAGCGGTCTTTTGCATGAAAAAACCCACGGCCGTAACCGTGGGTCAATATCCAAGCCATGCGAGAAGTTCCGCCTTTGTCGAACCGGTGAGGTCTTCGTGTCTGTAGTATGTCTTGCCGTATCGTTTCAGATATCGGCTGATAGCGTAGATCCGACCGTGTTCCGTGTAGTGGGTGATGTTGTGTGCATCCAAAATCTTCGCAATTTGGCTATTACTCATGTCTATCCCTCCTGTGTTTTCTTCATGATGAACTCCGTGAGTTCTTCCTTTTCCGCATCGGACAGACCAAACAAATCGAAAAGGTCATGCCCCTTGTCGCTCGTGAAAAGGGGATAAGTGGAGCAAGCAACTCGTGCCAGGATTGCAAGGTCTACTTGTCTTCCGGTTGTAAGCTCGATTGTGGTCTTGTTCATGCGTGTGTCCTTTCTGGCGTACAAAGCCGTGTGAGGGATTTCTACGCCTTTAGTATCGTTTATGTTGGTGTGTTTGGTCAAGTTAGAAGTTCGGCGTGTTTCGGTCTGTTTCGCGCCATCCAACGGGTTTGTAATCGAGAGCGGTAAGGAAGCCTTTATAAAAGATTTCAAGCACTTCCCAACGCTGACGATATGTGCCTTTTGGATTGACAAACACAAACTGTTTGCAGAACCTGTCTTGTTCTTCCTGCGTTAGTCTGTTCCATGTCCAGCTCTTTTGTATCATGTTCCACCATTCAGATTTTGCTCTTTCCTTGTCGTTCATGTCTGTCTCCTCCTACCATCGTGTGAGTCTGTATTCTATGTTGTTCCGCAGCCCTGCGTATCCGAAGCGGTGCTTGTTTAACCGAAAGCCGATGTGATCCCATACTTCGGAGAGAGTGCAGAAGAGTTGCACGTCGTATCCCATGATTTGGGCGTTCGGTACGTTCCAATCAATAATTTCTAATTTCCACTTCATGTCGTTCTCCTTTCTATTCGCCGATTTCTTCCGCGATTTCCTCAAGCGCCGGTATCAGCAGATTTGCGGGTGTCGCTCCGTCTCCGATGTTAACTGTCAAGCCGTTCCATGTAATCGTGAAGTCTTGCCCGTAGATCCCGAAATCTTCGTTGTCCTCTCCATTGTCTTGAGCCTTAAAGAATGCGTCCAGGTTCGCCTTGTAGATTTTCAAAAACTCGCTGATAGATACTTTTCTTGTCTTCATGTTGTCGCTCCTTTCATGCCTTGTGCAGAATTAAGTAGTGAATGTTGCCTAACGGGTCTGTGTTTGCTAATCGTGTGTATGCAGGTGTGTCCCGTTCGATTGTCCATTTTCCCTTGTATCGGTGCATCCTGCGTGCTACGTCCTGCGCTTCTTGTGCGGTCTTGCAATCCTCGATAGACTCCGTGAACAAAATCACGTTGTCGTATTCGTTGGAAAGTGCAAAGGGCGTGCCGTGTGGATTGGTAAGGCTAATATTGTTCGTATACATTGTGATTTCTCCTTTCATCGTGCGATTTCTCTCTTGTATCGGTTATAAGCTGCGGTTGCTTTCTTCAGATCCCCGTAAACTTGGTGCTTGTCTTCTCTGTACTCTGCGCCAACTCCATAAGCGCGTGAGACCTGGAAGAGTGTTTCCCCGTAGCGGTTGCTCTCTGATAATTCGATGTAGTACTTGCCAATGGTTGTCTGTTTCAAAGTGATTTCTGCCATGTGTTTCTCCCTTCTTATCGTGCAATGTCGTCAATGTGAACGTGTTTCAGTGTGTCCGGAGTTGTGAATACATAGTATTCAGAGACCCAACCTTCTTCGTCTTCGATGAAGAGTGCATGAACCAGATCGTCATGTTTTCCCATGTTTTCACGTGTGAATTTGCCGATTGTCTCGTCTGTGTTCGGCACTTCCACGGGACCCGTCAGATAGGTTATGAGCCACTGCGTAAAATCGTACTCCCCGTCACTTGTCTTTCTCTCTACTGCTACTTCGTACATTTTTCTCATGTCTTTTCCTCCTTATCCAAAGATCCCAGGAAAGCGGTCTTCGATTTCTGCCGAGTTGTCTGCGGTGTAGTCACCGATTATGTCGCCATTTCTGTTATAAAGGTTGCCACGGTATTCTCCGTCATTGGGGTAGAAGGTGGCGGATGCTCCCGCCACTTCTTCCGGCTTGTTGTCGTTCCATAAGTCCATTCTTATCATCTTTTGTCCCATTCCTTTCTGATTTCTCTGTAGATAAGGTTCATCATGCACTCTTCGGCCTGTGTTTCGGTGTAGCGGTCTTTTTCGCTCTCTGTTTCTTCAAGAATGCTGCCGAGGTCGTCCTTTGCGCAGTGAACGTAGAAGTCGAAGAGTCCGCCCATTGCAAGGCCTTGTCCCCAATCTTTAAAAATCTGGAAGTCGGAGTAATTCAGCCGGCGTTTGTTGTTCGGTCTTGTCTCGTCCTGATAGATGGAGTAAATTTTGCAGTAAAGCGTGTGCTTTGTCTCAATTTCTTTCGGATCAATTCCGAAGTTGCCTTCGAGGTAGTCCAGAGATGCGTTGCGGATGTATTCGTGGATGTTTTCAATAGCTTTCTTTGAGTTTGTTCTTAACATGGTGTATAATCTCCTTTGGTAGTCTCCCGCCTTTTTGGTGGGGCTTCTGTGGGTGCGTGCTTGTTGGAGAGTCGCACCCGCTTTTTTGTTGGATCTAGTCGCTTGGTCTGTGTGTTTCCGTTCGGTGTAACTACACTATATCGCATGGGAACATACGATGCAATATACAGAATTAACAAATCGCATGGGAACATTTTGTGAAAAAGTTACATGAACCCATGCGAAAAATACGGTATAATACAATTAAGAAAACACGTAGAAAGGCGGTAAAATATGGGATATAATGGATATACAGAGAAAAGAAAGGCATCTAATGAAAAGTACTTGGCGAAGTTTGCAGAGATCCGCATAAGGATTACACCAGAAGAGAAAAAGCAGATAGAAGAGAACGCCAGAAATGCAGGAAAATCTGTAAATCAGTACTTAAAAGAGTTGGGATTGAGGGGATAAACCATGATAAACGCCGTATTTGATTACATTATGGATTTTTCAATAGTTCAATATGTTGTCGGATGGGGTCTGATTATCTTTCCGCTTATCATTATTGCAAGGATATATTCTTTCATAAAATCGAAAATAAGCGGAACAGTAGACGAATATAAGGAAATCGGCTACATTTTCCCCAAATGTAAGTTATTATCATGGACAGTTTTTCTTCTGATTTTTGTATTAGATGACGGGGAAAGCGTAAAAAACCTGGTGTTGGAGTTGATAACGGTTCTATATTTCATCATTGCAGAGATAAAAGACTACAAAATCCGGAAATCGCTTGAAGAGATAGCAGAAAGGAGCAAATCATGGAAATTTTGACAAAAATATTGGGCGGACTTTCTATTGTTGGCGTTTTGGCGGTTTCCATTGCGATAGTATGGATCCCGTTGAACGGATATGACTTTTTTATCCCTTGGATGCTTTTTGGTGGGGCGGTTCTTTGGGTGGTTTCTTTTGTAGCGTTCAAAAAGTTAAATAAATTGGATCTACATAGGAAAAAATCCTTGTAAATCCGTGGATTTAGTGGTAATATTATAGATGTAAAGATATGAGAAAAAGCCGTTGGAGTTGTTCCGATGGCTTTTTTTATGCTCACGAAAGGAGCGGAAAACATGGAAGAATTAAAAATAGACGTGGGAAATGCTCTTGACGGGGTATCATATAGAGATGGGATCGCGCAAGTAAATCTTGACGGAACGCCTATCACAGATAAGAGATACATCAGATTAGAGGGAAATCACTTTGGCATCTTCCACAATGGCGGAAGAATCAAGGAGATTGACCACCAACCTACTGAAAGGGAACTGAACATTTCCAACTTGCACGCAACAAGCGAAGGCATAAGAAAGGGAAACCAGGTCCGCAAGAACCGGAAGACGGCGCAGGAGTCGTTGAAGTTCCTTTTGTCTTGTTCTGCTGAACCAAAGGAAGCGAGAGAAATCATCCGAGTTCTTACGGGTGGCGAATGGTCTGATACTATCAAAAACTTCTTTGATCCCGAACAACAGAACGGCGACGAAAGCGATTTAACGCAGTACGACCTTATCAATCTCGCCATGATTACATCTGCCAAGAATGGCGACACAAAGGCAGCCCAATATGTAAGGGATACAATCGGTGATAAGTTGGCGGACAAAGTGGAAATGGATGCCACATTCACCGAAGGGGATAAATCACTACTTGAAAAGGTACAAAGAAGATTAGAGCTTTTATCCGCTGAATACTTACCCAACAAAGAGGAAGAAGCAGAAGAGTAATAAAAAATAAGTAAGCAGGATTTGGCAAGACGAGATACGGACGGAAGAAAACAGAAAGCGGATCATACAAGGGAACAATATTCTTATATATCGCTTTGTATATCTTCTCTGATGGATGGAACAGAAGAAGCGGACAGAAGAAGTAAAAGGAACAGACGGAAAGAAAAGGAACAGAAAAAGGGCGTGGGAGTATACACAAAGACGCTCCGTCCGTCCGTCCCAGAAAATCGTTTACCGCTTTGACCGCTCCGAACTGTGCGAAATCCGGCGACAATTCTCTATAGAAAGAACGGAAAACCACAATACACAATTCGAACAATTCAAAATGCCGTGTTTATGCGGGTTTACGAAATCCAACTATTCGCGAATGATAACTTATGCGAATAGTTAAAATGAATTGGCTAAGATGTTCCACACAATAGAACAATAAATCCGATTGGTCACGCTCTCATTTTATGGGAGCATTTTCTTTTATATGGAGTGTACGCACGCTTATATAAAACGGTGCAAACGTAGCAACGGCGGGGATCTCCCGTAGGGGGTACACCTCAAACGGAGCGAACCGCACCCCCTATGCGCACCAGGGGCTGGGTCCTAAAAAGGGACTCCGAATACCCCCACACCGCCAATATAATTTATCAAATCGGTTTACCATTCTCCTATCCGGGCGGGGTCTATACTGCAATATAGGCCCCGAATGCTCGAAAGAGGTATCGAAAAATACGGGGTTTATACCAAACGAGCAAAAGTCTAAAAATCGGAATACACCGAACCCGCAAACCCTTGTAAATACTGCATCGCATTTTCAAGAAAAGTGCTTGCGTCCCTTTGTTAACAAGCGTTCCAACGGACTCTCAACAAAAATCGGCATTTTTTAATGCTAAACGATAAGATGGAATCAAACAGAAAAACAAGTAAACAAAATAGGCAAACTCTTAATTATGATGAGATAACTAAACAAGACAAAGGAGAGAAAACAATGGAATTAAAAGATACTATCGAAATGATGCAAAGTGATGATTATAAAGAGCGGTTTAAGGCTGAATACTATCAGACCCAAATTAGATATGAGAAGCTTCATGCTATGACTATCAAGTATGAAGCAGGAACGCTCAGTTTTACTCCATCATGTAGTTTGGAATTACTCAAAGAACAGAAATCTCACATGGGGCAGTATTTACACGCCCTTGAAGTAAGAGCGGAGATTGAGGGGATTGAACTGTAAGTTAGTCAACTAAACAGGACTAAAGAACACTAAGGACGGTTCATCCGTCCTTTTTTGATGGGGGAAATATGGACGAGACCAAAAATATCAAAAACCCGGAGAAAAAGAAGAAAGGCCCCGTAGTGTTACCGACAAGAGAGGAAAGGCTACACGCAGCATGGTCTTTTTGGGCGAACTATGTTGATGATGTTAATACATATTACGCAATAAAGGAGCGTTGGGGGCTTTGATATGAGAGAGCCGGTGATCGGGGCAAGGGTCCCGCAACACGTAAAAGATAAACTGCAAGACCTGGGCGCAAGGGAGTTATTGATCGCCGTGTACCGAGGGTTGGAAGACGGCAGCTTAACCTTTGACGGCGTAAGTCTCCATGGTGGGTTGGACACGAGAGAGTTTGAGCGCGCGTGTGAGAGTCGGAAACGTAGACCGGAGGATGTGTTACGGGCAATAACAGAGCAAATCAGATAAATTACGTTCGTGAGCAGGAGAGAGAGTTCTGCCGAGGGAATGTAGAGTACTTTATAGAGACCTACGGACACTACGAAGATAAAGATGCAGACGAACTGATACAGAAGTTTACGATGTGGCCGGGGCAGAAAAAGGCTTTACGGAGCATTTTGCTGAACCGCTTGAATATCATCATGAAAGCACGTCAGCTTGGTATCACATGGTTAGTCGTGAACTATGCCGCATGGCTCTTACTCATGTTTGAAGGGCGTACGATAATCGGTATGTCCCGAACCGAGGATGAAGCGAAAGAGATTATACGGCGTTTGGATATGGTCTTGTCGATGATACCCGAGTTCGTAACGTATGGGAAAGCGGTTAAAGACCGAGTGACCTACGAGAAGTTCGCGCTGGACATAATCGTTCATTACCCTGGGCGACCCGATAGCGTGATTAAGTGCTTTCCTTCATCCCCTGGAGCAACAAGATCCTTTACCGCAGACCTCATCATCTTCGATGAATGGGCATATCAGGAAGCGGCCGAAGAGATTTGGGCATCCGCATTTCCGGTAATCAATCGTCCTACAGGCGGTAAAGTCATCGGTCTGTCTACGAATAAGCGAGGTTCTTTGTTTGAAAAGAAGTTCACCGAGGAAAACTCGTTCAATAAAATCTTTCTACCGTGGGATACAGACCCCCGTAGAACGAAAGAATGGTACGATGCCACTAAAAAGGAGTTGGGTGACGAAATCTATGCCGAGTATCCGGCGACCGTTGAGGAAGCTCTTATGGTACCCGGCGGAGCGTTCTTTCCCGAAGTAGACGAGGAATTGAACACTTTAGAACCGTTAAAAGGGCAGATTTTGATGTACTTTGTCATGGACTACGGTCTTGATATGTTCGCCGGGTATTGGGTGACGGTAGACGCAGAGAAAAACGCCCAGATTGTCCGCGAAGAGTGTCGTCCGAATTTGACTATCTCCGAAACGGCAGAGATCATCCAGGAAGTCACTACACGGATGATTGAAATGTACGGCGAGAGTTACCGACCGATTTTGTACTTGGCTCCGCCGGATTTATGGAATAGGTCACAGGAAAGCGGTAAATCCCGTGCGCTGATATTTGGCGAATGTGGAGTACCGCTGACAAAATCGAATAATTCACTAAAAGACGGGTGTGCAGCCTTGAAAGAGTACTTGAGGAAAGATAAGGGACCTCATTTGAGTATTCTGAATAGCTGCGCACCTGTTTTGTATAACTCTTTGAGGAAGATCCAAAGAGATAAGAAAAGACCCGAGATATATGCAAACGATCCTCACGATTTAACGCATTCACCCGATGCGATACGGTATTTCTGCATATATTGGACGGTTGGGGCAGAAACGCCCGAGAAAGTGCGGAGAACCCGTTGGCTGCCCTCTATGTATGAGGACTATGACAACGCATCTCCCGAAGAACAGAAAATGTTAATAGAACTATGGGGTGAACCGGATGTTTGAAAGGATTAAACGTATGGTTGGGATGCCTGAAAACAAGAAAGTAAGCGAATGGAGAAGTAAGTTAGAGTACGCCAAAGAGCAGTACAAGAAGTCCATCGACAACATGAAGACCTACGAGGAGTACTACGAACTGACTCGTAAGGTACAGGCGAACCCCAACACGGGCAAAAGAGCCAAGAAAGAGGGCGTAAACGTCCGCGGTGGCGTGTACGAACTGATCGAGTCGCAGACCGACTCATCCGTACCGATGCCGAAAGTCCGCGCCATTCATGCGCAGGACGAAGAATTGGCGAAGAAAATCGAACATTTCCTTGAAGAAAAGGTCCTCACTTGTAACCTTGCGGAGCTGAACGACTTGAACGAACGTGTCACTCCCGTTGCCGGTGGGGATTTTTACATGGTGGAGTGGGACCCCTACTTAGGGAGACACAACGAACAGGGCGATTTAAAGGTTTCCGAGGTGCATCCTACGAGTTTAATCCCACAACCTGGGATTACGGACTTCGACAAGATGGATTACTTCTTCGTGCAGTGCATCATGACCAAAAAAGCCGTTCAGCGGTTCTACGGAAAGAACGTGGACGAAGCGGAGAACACGGAAATCGGCAATGAGAACGCCAAAGACCTTGTAACCGTGAATATCGCCTACTTTAGAAACGACCATGGCGGTATCGGACGGTATACATGGTGCGACCACATCGAACTTGAGGATTACGAAGACTACCAGGCAAGACACTTAGACCGTTGTAAGAAGTGCGGAGCGGTCATGGTGAACGGGAAATGCCCCGAATGTGGCGGTAAAAAAGCCGAAAAGCAGCCGGAAGACTACGAAGAGTTGGTAAAAGGCATCGAAATTGACGTGGATGGTGGCGGGAAACGGAGAATTGACCCCATGGAAGCCGTTCCCGAGGTTGATGAAGAGGGAAATCCCGTATATGCGACCGATGAAGAGGGCAATCCGGTGTTAGATGCCTTTGGTCAGCCGTCAATCAAGGTAAAACACGTTACAAAGAAGATCCCGTACTACAATCCTTCGGTATTTCCGGTGGTTTTAAGACGGAATATCACGAAAAGAAACTCCCTCATGGGGTTTTCTGATGTAGCCGTGGTTATGGATCAGCAGGACACCATAAACAAACTTGGTACGACAATCAATGAAAAACTCTTAAAGGGCGGTTCTTTTGTCACATTACCCCGTGGTGTAAAGGTTGACCTTACTGACGAACAGTTAAAGATACTCCGTATCAATAACCCGCAGGAAAAAGCACTCATTGATGTGCTGAATGTCCAGCCTAACGTCACAAACGACCTTAATTACCTTGAAACCAACTACCAATGGATGAAGTCCTCACTTGGTATTACGGATGCGTTCCAGGGCAAATATGACGCTTCTGCACGGTCTGGTACTGCAAAGCAGTTCTCTATCAATCAGGCAGCCGGTCGTTTGGAGTCAAAGCGGACATTAAAGAATGCGTTCTACGCCAAACTCTACGAACTCATGTTTAAGTTCTGGCTTGCGTATTCAGATCAGGAGAACGAGGTTTCATTCCAGGACTCCGAGGGTCGGTCATACCACGAAGCCATTGATAGACATGAGTTCTTGAAGATGGACAAATCGGGTGAGTTTTATTGGAACGATGAGTTCATCTTTGAAACCGATCCTACATCTACCATGATGGCAAACCGTGAAGCCATGTGGAACCAGGCAGACCTCAAGTTGCAATCGGGTGCATTCGGACCCGTTGGCGACCTTGAGACCAGCCGTACATACTGGGCGATACAGAAAGCCAATAACTACCCGAACGCGGGCGCAGCGTTGGCACTCATCGACCAAAGAATACAGGAGGCGCAAAATGCAATGCAGCAAATGCCAAACGGAAATGCGGATAATGTCGAACAAGCCGGTCTTGAAGAAGGGGCAGTTCAACTACCGAATGACCTTAACTTGCCGTTGTAAGAACTGTACCGAATACGGCAAGGAAATCCACATTGACCGACCCATTGAGGTCGAAGAAGTCGGTGATACGGAATAGTTCCGTTTCACATATATTCGCAGGAATAGCGCAAAAATCCAGGAGGAATTTAATATGCACGATCTTATCCCTTTGAACTTGCAGTTTTTTGCAGAAGGCGAAGAAGTCCAGGAAGTCGCCGAACCTGGAGCAGAAGGGAGTGTTGAACAGACACAAACCGTTACTGATGGCGAAGAAACAGGCGTAAATGAAGACGGAACCGCCGAGCCGCAGACCCAGAGTGACGAGATGAACCGTATCTACGCAGATGCAAGAAGACGCGCTGAAGCAGAAGCGGAAAGAAAATTCGCGCAGAAGCAAGCGCAGTTAGACAGTATGTACGCTGAACGGTTCGCCGGACTTAAAAACCCGGAAACAGGCAAACCGATTACCACCGCAGAAGAGTACTTCGAAGCGTTGGCTGCACAGGAAAGAGCAACAATCCGTGAACAGATGACCAACGCAGGATTAGATGCAAGTCTTCTGGAGAAAGTAATCGAAGCCAACCCCGCAGTGCAGGAAGCAAAACGTGCATTGCAGGAGATCAACAGTGAGCGCAGTGAGCAGCAGTTGAAGTCTGACATGGAAGCCATCGTTGCCATGGACCCCACATTATCAAGCGTTGCAGACGTTGATAATGCCCCTGGCATTCAGGATGCGCTGGAATATGCCATTCATCATAATGTGAGCCTTGCTGATGCTTACAAAATCGTTAATTTTGACCGGCTTTCAAGCGCACGGGTTGATGCAGCGAAACAATCCGCTATCAACCAGGCGAAATCCAAGAGTCACATGAAAACGGCAGATGGTTCTTCCTATGTTGATAAGCAGAAGGAGATCCCCGAAAGCGAAATGAGCATTTGGAAGAAAGCATTCCCGAACAAGAGTGATAAGGAATTGAAAGCCCTATACAACAAAGTATAAGGAGAAATAACTATGGCAGTAATCGTACGCGACAATACCAATGATGCCCTTTGGAATGAATGGGCGAAAGTTCTTGATGCAGCAATCTATGATGCAGATGTAAACCACGTAAAGTATGACGAGCTGGTTGACGCACTGGCAAACGTAAGCACCTCTGATATGTACGCAGAGAAGACCCAGACCTTCGGTGATCTGGATGATTACGATGTAAAGACCGAGGGTGCCGCCGCAGCAGAAGACGACTTCGAGCAGGGTTATGCAAAACTCATCCAGCATTCCACCTTCGCAAAGAGCGTTATTCTGTCCCGTGAGTTAAGAGATGACAACCGCATTCAGGATGCAAAGCAGAAGGTTGTAAACCTGGTGCAGTCCTACAAGAGAACCAGAGCAAAACTCGTTACCAACGCTCTGACCCTTTCCGTAGGTACTACCACTACCATGACATTCGGCGGTGCTACCCTGGATATCGCCGGTGCAGATACCAAGGCACTGTTCAACTCCGCACACACCTTAAAGAGAAGTGCTTCTACCGTATGTAACCACTACTCCGATGCTTTCGGCTCCAACGCTGACGTTCTGAACGAACTGGCAAACAAGATGCGGAACTTCGTTAACGACCGTGGCGAGGTTCTGGGTATCACCGCAGATACAATCATCATCCCCGGCAACAGATGGCAGCTTGAGGAAACCGTTAAGAGAATTATCGGATCTGACGGCGAAGTTGGTTCCAACAACAACGATATCAACACCCAGCGTGGCAAGTGGAAACTGATCGTTGATGAACTGTGGACTCCCGCTACCGGCGATCCTTACATCATCATGAGTTCCGAAGCAAACAAGGAACTGCTTGCAACTCGTTTCTATGACAGAACTCCTCTGGACGTTCAGAACGAAGTCAAGATTGAGTCCCGCAACATGGTATACAACGGCTATGGCCGTATGTCCGTTGGTTTCACCAACTGGAGACACGTTATCATGGGCGGTTCTACCGATGCAGATGCACAGAGCTTGTAAGATTATTTGTGGGGCGGCCCTTCGGGGCCTCCCCCTTTTAAGTGGAGGAAAATATGAGCGAGAAGAAAATCGGTGACGTTATCGTTATGGATGGCGTTAAATACGTTGTTACCGGTATGAACGGTAATTCTTATGGTCTTGCTCCTTACACGGAGAAAAAGATCAATGTTGACAGTATCATTGATGGTTTGGAAGAAGTAGAAGCACCGAAAGAGAAGAAGAAAAGGGGCAAATAAATGAGCGCAAGGGCATTAAAGACATGGGGTGATATAAAACTTGCCACGCTGCAGAAACTCTTTAGCAGTAGCGGCACACAGATTACGGCGGACTCGTCTACGGCTGAATATATCAATGCCATGCCACAGACTTGCATGGAAGCCTTACAGATGCTTGCGACCGTTGGCAAATTCATTGTGAAAGAGTTCGAGATTTACAATGAGCGGTTTGAAAACCTTTTGAGCAACGGGTTCACACAGTATCGGTTGTATGATGAGACATTATCTCTGAAAGCAAACAATGTAGGGTCATTTTACTTTGATGCCCTGGGCGGACTTACTGTTGAAGTCTATTTTGACGGTGTGCTTGAGCGCACCATACCTTTGAGCCTTGGTCAGTACGAGGGCATAAGCGGTACATTTGCGGATCATGGCGAGGTGGAACTTCGGTTTATTGCTCCTGACGACCATCCCGTATGTGTAAAGAATATCTGTATGTACCATGAGCGGTTTCCGTCTGATGATGTGGTTCCGCCTTATGGGGAGTTTCTTTACTACTATCTGCCGGATATTGTAGAAGACTTCTATCAGTTAAAAGAGGATGACATTTACTATGTCAATCCAGCAAATGAGCCGAGTTATATCGCTGCAAACAATCTCTATCAGGAAGCAAACAATACGCTTGTTTTGAGAAGAGATCAGCCTGGTACATATCGTATTTATTACAAGGCATATCCGCAGCAGATTGACCTAACTACACCGGATGATTATGAATTACCGCTCGACCCCGAAGTGGCGGTTCTTCTTCCGTTGTACATGGCTTCACAGTTGTATAAAGACGATGATAACGCTATTTCCACGGTCTACCGTAACGAGTTTGAGGTAGCCTTTGAAAGACTTTCCAATGGGGCAAATACGCCCCGTAAAGAGTCGTTTGAGTCAGTGACAGGATGGGTATAATATGCCGGTATCATTCAAAATTCCTGCATCTCCGCAAATCCGTACCTATGTGATCGACAGATTTCTGGGTGCGGATTTTACGTCTGATGCTTCTACCGTGGACGAAACAAAGAGTCCGAACTGCGAAAACTTAATAAGGTCTGTTCCTGGGAAGGTGCGTAAACGTACGGGATATGAACTGCTTGATACATTCCCCGATACCATTTACGGCGTACATAAGTTCCACGTAGCGGACGAATACATCGTCCATAGTGGAAAAAACCTTTATAAGTTAGGGGACGATACCTATACGCCTATGTATACGAGCATGGCGGAACATAGATCCGTGGCATTTGAACTTGACATGAAACTTGTCATTTTGGACGGAACGTCAATCAAGATTTACGATGGCACGACCGTTGCAACGGCAGAGTCCATTGCATACATCCCTACGGTGACGATTTCCAAGAACCCCGATGGCGGTGGCACGGACTATGAACCGTTAAACCTTATCCAGCCCGCATTTATCGAACAGTTCTATGTGGATGCAGGACATTCGTCAGAAACCGACTTCCAGCTTACGTTTGGCAACTTGGATGCTACCACGGTGAAAGCATGGGTCATGGATGCTGGCGGAAACTGGGTGGCAAAGGTAGAGGGTACGGATTTTTCTGTTGACCGCGTAAACGGCATTGTGTCGTTTGATGCACCGCCTGGACAATCCTATGTACAAGGTGAAGATAACGTCAAAATCCAAGCGTATCGTACCGTTAGTGGATATGCGAACAGGGTAAACCATTGCACCATCGGTGCGTTGTTTGGCGTTAACGGTGCTGGCGACAGACTCTTTATCAGCGGAAATAGCGATAAAGGATATGATGGGAGTAAATATTATTCCTTTATCAATTACGATTGGTTCTCACAACAGTACGACCCGACCTACTTTGGCGACACATGGTATGCCAAGTTGGGGTCTGACTCGTCTGCAATCATGGGTTATTCCATTATCAATAACTACCTTGCAGCGCATAAGGACGGGAACGAAAAATCACAATCCGTTCTTATCCGCGAAGGTGACTTGGTAAATGGCAACCCCAGCTTTAAACTGATAAACACCTTACAGGGCGCAGGAGCAATCTCGAAGTATTGTTTCTCCTACCTTGAGACAGAACCCGTATTTCTGTCAGAAATGGGTGTTTATGCAGTAACCGCGCAGGATATCACGGGCGAGAAGTACGCGCAGGACAGAAGTTATTACCTTGAAGGTAAGATGCTTGAAGAACCAAACCTTGAGAATGCGTTCTGCTTTTCTTACAAGGACTACTACATTCTGTGCGTAAACAACCATTGTTATATCTTGGACGGCTTACAACCTATCCAGACCGATAAATCACGACCGTATGCAACAAGACAGTACGTGGGGTTCTATTGGACCAATGTTCCGGCGCACTGTATGTTCGAAAAAGACGGACGGCTGATGTTCGGTGATGTGGAAGGTAACATTTACGGATTTTATGAGGATACAACGGACCCTGAGTCGTACAACGACAATGGGGATGCGATTTCATGCGTATGGGAAACGGCGGATATCTCCGAGCAGTTGTTCTACAAGAACAAGACTTACAGATACGTTGCTCTGCGGATCATGCCGGAACTCATATCATCCGTAAAGATCTGGGGGCAGAAGAACGGTCTGTGGCAGCTTCTGAAAGAAGACTACGCTACACTGAAATACTTCATGTTCTCGAAGATAGTCTTTTCGAAATTCACATTCTCGACCGATAGGACGCAGAAAGTAACGTCCACTAAGGCGAGGCTCAAGAAAATCACTCATGTACGGTTCCGGTTTACAAACGATGAACTGAATGAACCTTTGGGTATCAATGACTTTGCCGTGGAATACACGCAGAATGGAAACCACAAGTAGGAGGTTACAACATGGCATTTGATAAGATTACGGCGGCGGATCTGCTGAATAAAGGTGTTGAGGGATTGCCTGATACTCCTGGGCTTACCACGGCGCAGATGCAGAAGAAGTTTGATGAGATTGCAAAAGACGTTATCGTTCCGAAATTCAATGATGCGATGGACAAACTCAATGATCCGTCCGGCGCAGATGATACACAGGTAACAGACCCTACAACGGGATTGCAGAATAGCCTTAACGGTGCGTTGCAGAACATTGAGAACGAGAACGCAGCGAACACTTTGGCCCAGCATACACACGCAAACAAGGCAACCCTAGACGACATTGACGCAACCGTAAAGGCTGATTATGACCGTCTTGTAACCTTGCTTGCTGCCATTACGGGCATTCAGAGTGTGCTTTCCAGCAGCACGGCAGAACTTCCCGATGCAAAGGCCGTAGCGGATGCAATCGCAACCGTTCAGACGGAAGTGAGCTTAAACACTGCGGCAAGACATACCCACGTCAACAAGGCGACCCTGGATGATATCACCGCGCTTGTAAAACAGGGTTATGATGATCTTGTGACCATGCTGACGGGCATTACTGGGATTGAGACAACCCTTACAAACTCCAATGACAAAATCCCCCGTAGTGATGCGGTATACACGGCAATAGATAACCTTTCCGCTATCGTGGCGGCGAACACTGCGGCACGGCATACCCACACAAACAAGTCTGTTTTGGACGATATCACGGCGGCAGTTAAGCAGAAATACGATGATCTTGTATCATTGTTTACTGGGATAGACGGAGTACAACAGACCATTACAAACGACCAGGGCAAACTTGTTACGGGTTATGCGGTAACACAGTACGTTTCCGGTCTTGGCGGTGGCGATATGATGAAAGCCACTTACGATACCAACGACGACGGAACGGTTGACAGTGCTGATTACGCGACGGATGCAGGACACGCAACCACGGCAGATAGCGCGACTACTGCGACAACCGCCGGTCACGCTACAACGGCTGACAGTGCAACTACGGCAACTACTGCGACAAGTGCCACAAGCGCGACAACGGCAGGCCATGCTACAACCGCTGACAGTGCTACAACCGCTGGAAGTGCAACCACGGCAGATAGTGCGACAACGGCTGGATATGCAAACGCCGCAGGAGACGCTACAAAACTTGGTGGCCTTAACTCAACCGCTTACGCTTTAACAACCGACGTTCAGAAGTTGTTTGGCGACGTTGCTACATATCAGTCTACATCCGTTGCACTTCGGAATTATGCCGTAGGCGACTTCATGATCTATGAAAACAACTTCTATGAAGTCACAACGGCTATTGCTTCGGGTGGAACAATCACCAAGGGCACAGGCGGTAACATTACGCAGACAACCATAGGCGCAGTTTTGTCTGCTTTGGCTGGTGATATCGACACTGTATCGACCATGAGCAAGTGTCTGAAAATCACGCAGACCAACGTATCGTCTTTACCAAAGACAGTTTCTAACGTAGATATTACGGCAGATATGGTTGTTATCGAGTCCTTACTAAGTAACCCGTCTGTGCAGGCTGACGACTGGACTGTAACAACTTCGGCAGGCAGTTTGCAGATTTCTGGAACAAAGAACGCTGGTTCAACCGACATCACATTATATCTGTTAGAGAGCAGATAGGAAGGAGCGTAGAAATGGCTAAAACACTGATTTTTCTAGGGGGGGGGCGGAGCTTCGCACCTTCACAAAGAGAGAAAGGAGGCAAGGCACTAAACTTGTCTCCGAGACTTCCGAAAGGAGGTCAGAGGTGTAAGGCCTAGCCACAACACCGAAACAATGAATGGCGACAAGTACATTGAAAACTGATTTTAGAGGTAGCATAGAAGTTACGGCTGACGGAGTAAAAACGTATAAAGCATTGTTAAATGAATTATGGGCGTTGATTGATTGGGATAAGGTTTCAATCTATGCGAAACTTTTAATGATATCATCATCCACAAATTATGCCGTTATGAGCGTATCGGGTTTTAATAAAAATAATACGGTGCGCTTCGGATGCAATAGTCATTCGGAGTGTTGGGGTGTTTTAGTGCATAGTTCATTATCGCAGTTAAGGAATTACGCTTACGCTGGAACCGTGACAACATTCGATGACAATGTTATGCCATCCGGGCAGAAGTTTACTATATACTACTAAAATCAGTTAGTGCCTATCACAAGATGGCAACAAGTACAATAAAAGGACCGAATGGAAGTGTGAGCGTAACGGCTGACGGCGTGAAAACATGGTCACAAGTGTTTGACGCATTATTCGCGTTAATAGACGGCTCTAAAATAAATGATAAATCCGTTTTGGAATACGATGCAGGAACTACAAAAACGGTTTTTCATGTAACAGAAGTTATTGAAAGCCATAAAACTTACGCGTTTGCGCGTGATGAAGCAAATTCAGCAGTTTCTTCTGTAACTAGGGCAAATATAAAAGCAAGTGGCAGCACCTACCATGTTGTAAATTCAACAGTTGGTGGCTCTATTGCTTTTGCTGATGCAAGCGCTTATGCAGTAAACGCTGGGCGAGTAATTAAGCTTATATACTAAATAAGACTTATTCAGTTAATACGGCTCATGGGAGTATCAAACTCACAATCCGAGCAACGAGAAACCATGAGCGTTTTGCTAAACTAAATAAGACTATTGTTCAGTGAATTGGGGTACGTCTTTGCGGAGCGTATCTAAGAGGGTTGGATGCGTCCGACCCTCTTATAAAATGATTAGATGCCGAGCGTAATCGTTCGGGTCGGGGGCATTCTTCGGGATGCCCTTTTTATATGGGGGAAATCTTATTACAGGAGGTAATAAAATGAAACTCGATTTTATTGACAAGTACAATGCGGCAGTTGGAACCGCCGTGGCAATCCTAACCGCCGTGTTCGGCGCGTATTGGTATCTGTTTCTTGGATACTTGGTACTGAACGTGATGGATTGGCTGACGGGATGGAACAGAGCGGTAAAGTTGCAGCAATCGTCCTCCGACAAAGGACTCAAAGGCATAATCAAGAAAACGGGCTACTGGGTAATTATCACAGTAGCTTTTTTGATACCTTCGCTGATTATCGGAGTCGGAAGAGATATTCTCCATGTTGACCTGGGATTTATGACCGCGCTTGGGTGGCTGACGCTGACCATGCTGATCGTGAATGAAGCAAGGAGTATTTTGGAAAACTTGGTGGAAACGGGATATGAAGTCCCCGAGTTTCTTATCAAGGGATTAGACGTAGCGGCGAAATTGGTGGAGAAGAAAGCGGATGAAGACAGACCGAGTGACGAGTTGCATGAGATAACCTTGGAGGGAGAGCATGAAGTGGACAAGTAAAAATAAGAATTGGGTTGAGGGTGCAAAGACAACCTACAAATGCCATCCGAAAAACTACACCGTTAAGAATAGCCGAAACATCGAGGGCATTGTATTCCACTATACCGGGGTGAGCCACACGGATCACGATGAGGGCAACGCTTCTTACTTCTCAAAGGAAACGCCAAACCACACATCAGCGCACCTATTCGTTGACGATGACAGTATATCCCAGATTATGCGGTTGGTAGATCAGGCGCATCATTGCGGGGCATCCAAAGGTTTCAAACAGTTGGATAAAGTGTATTACAACACGAACACAATCGGCATCGAAATGTGTTGCACGGGTAGTCTCCATGTATCAGAAGCAACAAAGAACCGGGCAGCGGGTCTCGGTGCGTACCTGTTCATTTTGTTTGGGTGGTCATGTGATGAAGTTGACACTCGTTGCCGTAGACATTGGGATATAACGGGCAAGTGGTGTCCCGCCCAGATGTGCGGAACGGCAAACGCCGAGTGGATGGAGTTTAAGAACCTCATTAGGCAGAAGATAGCGGCGGCTACCGCTCCCCCGGTAGCACCTCAAATCTCCGCACTCATTTTCGATGCCGAGTATTACGTGTGGCGGTATCCTGACCTTAAAGCGGCGGGGCTTACTGCTCCGATGCAACTTGCGGAGCATTTTCTCCGCTTCGGCATGGCAGAGTTAAGACAGGGATGCGAAACGTTCTCACCCACCGTCTACAAAAAGTACAACGAAGATTTGCGGGTGGCGTTCGGCGATAATAACCCGCTTTACTATCAGCACTATGTAAATTATGGGTACAAGGAAAGCAGAGTACACGTATAAAGGAGGAAAATTATGGCAGCAGTAACTGCGGATAAATGGACTTCAAAAGGAAAAAGCAATGTTGAACAGGCAAGGGCTGCCCTGAGTAATATTGTCAAAAAGGTAGCCAATGTCGGTATCGGTGGTGCCAATAGCGCGGCGGCGAACGCAGCGAAGGTAATGCAAGGGGAGCCTATCAATCAGAGCAACAATAATCCGCCCGTTGTTAGTGGGTCTGGCGGTAGTCCGATTACATACAACAATAGTGGAAATGGATCTTCTAGTGGATCTAGCAGTAGTTCTTCGAGCGGTGGTTCTTCCAGTTCTTCTAACACCACAAGCACTCCCGTTTACGATGCAACGGCAGTTTATCAGAGATACCTGGATAATCTTCGCCAGCAGGCCGAGAATGCGTATAACTCCAACATGAGCAGTATTCAGAGAGCATACGACTATCAATCCGGTGTACTGCAATCCGAAAGGGATCGCGCAAGGCAGGAATTGCAGAACAGATACAACGAGGGTCTTGCGAACAATCTGGCGGCACTTGAACAGGCATACAACGCGCAGAACGAAAGTCTGACCAACAACTACGGTGAGACAACCGATACGCTTGGAAGAACGTATAACAGTTCTCTTAGCGATATCAATAACGATGCCGAGAACTCCTTACGTCAGGCATATATCAACCGTATGTTGTCCGAGCGTAACTTGGAGCAGGAGTTAAGCGCACTTGGCTTAAACGGTGGCGCAGCAGAGTCCACGATCGCATCCTTGCTGAACAACTACGGCAATGCTCGTAACGAGATTATTACTGGACAGAACAAGAGCAGAAGTAGTCTCTATGACACCTACATGAACAATCTGTCCGATGCGCTGAAACAGTACAATGATGCGAGAGCAACACTGGCATCCAACAGAGCAAGCGCAGAAGCGTCTGCGAGAGAAAAACTTAGCAGTGCTTACCAGTCTGGTCTTACCAGTGCGGAAGAGTCATACAGAAACGCTTTGCAGAACTTGTTGCAGAACAAACTGTCTCTGGAGAATAGCGCACAATCCGCAAGACAGAACCTTCTTGCAGACTATGCAACGAACCTTAGTTCTCTTGCTACCACGGATAGCACCTATCTTGATGCGCTCCGTTCCATGGCAGATAATGCTGGTCTTGGCAGAACCGTTCTTGGCGGAACTGCTTACGACAACATGGTAGGCGGAAACTCTGGATACACAAACGCTCTTGGCGAGTTGGTTTCTAATCAGAGAGGGTTCTCTTTCGACCCTACCCAGGCTACTAACACCTACGAGGGTGCAACCGTACGACAAGGTTCAGGTCTGCTGACTCCTGGCGAAGCTGGAAACGCTTATTCGAGATATCTCGCCCAGGCGAACACCATGAGACAGAACGGTATGTCTGATGACGAAATCAAAGACTATCTGTTCTCAAATGTTGGAAACAACGCGGCCGCTTTGGAACAGATCTTCTCGCAGCTTGGATTAGTCTAAATAACGTGAGGGAGGGTAACACCTCCCTCTTTTCTTTTAGGAGAAAAATATGGCTACTTTAACAGATAGATATATTCAGGCGCTTATCAAGTACAACGACTCTTTGACCGAACAGAAAAAGGCTAATGTTCAGAAACAGTACAATGCGTGGGCGCAAAAGAAGTCAGGTTTGCCGGTTGATGGTTCTGCAACTACACAAGATGTAGAACCAGTGTCTGACATGGCACAGACAGATACACCGGATGATGGTGGCCTTATGCTTGGAAGTTCACTCATGAAAAAGGTCAAGAATGCCATTTCACCGGAAAACATTGGAAAAAGCATTAAAAATGTTATTCCCAGAGTAGTTAATACAGTTCTTGGTAGAAATACTGAACAGAAAACGAACACAAGGGAACAGAACGAAAAGAATATCCAGGCGGCGCAAGGCTTGGTTGGCGACACTACAAAAAAAGAAACCAAGAGTGGGTACGAGTTATCTAAGGAATATATCCCTACGCAGAATTATTCCACCAAAGTATCTATGGACGATAACGGGAATGCCGATATCGACTCTATCAAAGATGCTGCACGGGACACTAAAAAAGGCAGAGAGAAAGAAGAAAAAGTCGCCAATGCTATAAATGCGTTTGAGGGATTGCAATCTAAGGTATCTGAAATACCTGGATTGATTTATGGACCCAACACAAGAGCCAAGGTTGCTCTTTCAAAACTTGAAGACCAAGTAGATAAGTCTGATATCAGCACAAAGATTTCATACTACGGTCAGAAGTGGTTGGACCCAAACTATAAAATGACCAAAGACGATATTGAGAAGTTCAAGCAGTTGCAGGACGAGTGGGCGAACGGCGACAATAGCAAGTACCAGTTGCTTGGCTTGTATGGTATGTCCGGCGGTCTTCTTCCTCACGATGATGATATGGAAACTCTGGACCAGATATTTAGGAAGTCTAATACATTCATGGCTGGTCTTTCGGGTGTAAACAAGTCGTTAAGCGGTCTTGAGAACACTGCTGGAGCAATCGGTAAAGGCGTTGGAAAAGCCACAGGCCAGGATTGGATTGTTGATGAAGTTGCCCGTGAACTTGCGGAGAACGAACGAAACATTCAGAACGCCGAAAAGCAACACAAATATGCAACCGGCGCGGGATATCTTGTTGGAACGGCAGCGCAGTACGCTCTTGCTGACTTTCTTCTTGGCGGTATTTCCGCTGGAAATAGTGTTTATAAAGCGGCCAAAAACGCCAAAGACATTGCTAAGTTAGAGGGCGCGGGAAAGGGCATTCAGGCGGCTCAGGCTGCTAGGGCTGGATTGACCACATACGGAACTAATGTTGCAAAGCAGATGATCCCCGATTTGCTCATTGATACGAGCGGTAATATCGCTATGAACGTGGCAAATGGTGCGGATGCGGAAACCATTGTCAAGGATGCCGGCAAGAATGTCGCTCAAAATCTCCTTCTTAATATGGCGTTAGAGGGTGGTGCTGGTCTTATTGGAGCTGGTGTCGGGGCGGTAAAAAACACAAGGGCAGAAAAAGCACTCGCCAATGGTTTCACGCCGGAATACTACGCAAGACAGGAATTAGCAAAAGAAGCTGATGACATTGCCCGTGCGATTAGCCCGGAAGAAGCTCGTAGCCTTGTAGAAAACAATCCCGTATCTGCTGATGTTGTTGATAGCGCAGCCAAAAACGCAGAAAACGCCGTAAAGCCAGTTGACGAAGTAGCACAAAATGTTGCAGAAGATGCAAGAGTTATTGCAGATAACACAAGAAACCTTGACAACGTTACGAGAGAAATCGCAGAAGACACAGGACTTCGCCCGGACGAACTGACGATTGTCCCCGAAACAAGATGGGCGGTACAGACGGCAGAGCCGGAAATCCCCGAAGGAATGAAAGAGCGGAGTTACGCACGGAACATCCGTGAGGGTAACGTGCCTACTGACGAAACAATCCAGGACGTATTCACTACAACGCCGAGAACCTATAAACCTATCAGCAATGCACAGACCAGAGCAGACGTGGATGCCATTATGGCAAACGGCACGGACTATGCACAGAGAGTCTTTGATGGTATCAAAGGATCTGCTGATGCAAGATTTGCCCCTTTGGGTCATAGCATTGCGCAGGAATACGCAAAGGCTGGACGGTATGCAGATGCTGCGAGAGTATTGGATGAGGTTTCCGAGGAACTGACGAAAGCCGGTCAGATGAACCAGGCCGCCATCATCACCATGGTAAAAGACGACCCCATGACCGCTCTTAACTACCTTGAAAGACAGGTGGATAAGTTAAATGTCGAGGGAGCCAAGAAATACAAAGACAAGTGGCACGAGTTATCTCTTACGGATGACGAGATTAAGGCAATGTCACAGATTAAACCTGGTGACGAAAAAGCCATTAAAGAGATGTGGGAGAAAGTAGGCGACCGTATCGCCATGGAATACCCCTCATCCATGATGGAGAAACTGCTTGAAGCTCGTAAAGTGGCCATGTTGCTGAACTCCCGTACCCTTATCAGAAACTTCGGAGCAAACGTACCTACTCTTGGCATGAGATGGTTGTCTGATCGTTTTGCATCTCTTGGCGAACATGGGTACAGACTTATCAACCCCGACTATAAGATGACACAATCTCTGACTGGTGGCGGACGGGCAAGCCACAAACTCGCAAACGAGGTTTACAACAGTGATTATGTCAAAGCACTCCGCGAGGGAACGTCTGGAAAGTACGAAATTCCCGAATTGAAAAACGAAATCTTCAAGCGGAAGACCATGTATAAGGGAACGGCGTTGGATAAGTTAGCCGAGAGTGCAGGACTCGATATTGAGGGTATCAATAAGAAACTGTTCGGCAGAAGTAATGTTCACTCTTTGGGAGAAACCACACGAAATCTGACATACAAACTGCTTGATATTGGTGACTCGCCGTTCATGAGAAAGAACTTTGAAGACCGTTTGAGTTCCTATATCAGTGCAAATGGTATTAAGAGCATGGCTGATGTACCGCAGGAAGCCATTGATATCGCATGGCAGGAAGCGTTAAAAGCGACCTACAAGGATAATAGCTGGGCGGTAAAAGCGGTGACAGGGTTCAGAAACGCCATGAGAAAAATCCCCGTCGTTGGCGAACCTTTGGCACAAGCGGTTATACCATTTGTTCAGGCACCCGGTAACATTGCAGCACGAATGGTAGATTATAGTGCAATCGGTGGTACTTCCGGTGCAGTGAAAGTGCTTGGTCAGATTGCCAAAGGTGCAAAGAATGCAGATGTTAACGTGGTGAGAGAGGGCATTGACCAGTTATCCAAAGGTATGACCGGTACTGCGCTTGTAGCGTTGGGCGTTGCTTTGTACAACAGTGGCATTATCACTGGGTCTTACTCTTCCGACAAAGACCAAAGACAGTTCCAGAAACAGAGCGGTTATCGTGAGTATGCACTTCATGTAGGGGATAAGTATTATACCTACGATTGGGCACAACCCGCGGCAGAGAACTTGCTAATCGGAACTATTTTGGCAGATGCTATCAGGCGGTCTGACGAGTACGACAGTGATATGCTCAAGTACTACGGCATTGAGGACTCCAAACTTGGCAGATTTATGGGAGCAGTTAAACAGGGAACGAAAGAGTCTATCAACTCTTGGTTTAACGAGTCGCCGTTACAGGGTCTTGCAGACCTCATGAAAGGTGATAACCGCAGTTACGACACAGATATTGCTGGAAATATTTGGGATACGGCAGTTGTGGACTTTGCATCATCCTTTATCCCGTCATCTTTTAACGCACTTGCTAAGACAACGGACAACTCGCAGAGACAGACTAGGGATTACACGAACGAATACGCTTCCTTTATCAATGCACAGAAAGCAAAAATCCCCGGATTGTCTGATGACCTTCCTGCAAAGTACGATACTTGGGGCCGCGAAATGACCTACGGAGATACTAAAGCGGATGCGTTCTTTAACCGCTTTATCAATCCTGGCGACACCGGCGTTGATAAACACGATTCTTTGGATGAGGAAATCAATCGTCTGTTCAATGAAACGCAGGATGCAAAAGTATTCCCCCAGGTTGCACCGACAAGTGCAAACGGCGAGAAACTGACGGCAGAAGAGTACTCACAGTATCAGCAAAACATGGGTCAGCGGTCGCATGAGATGGTTGAAGACCTCATGAAGTCAGACCTTTATGAGAAAATGACCGATGAGCAGAAAGCGGATATGCTTGCGAAACTCTATAACGGTAGCAAGGCACTTACCGAAAACGAACTCTACGATAAGGACTACTCTGACAAAGTAGCAAAACTGTACAAAGAAGGTGGTATGGATAAAGTTATTTCCTACTACTCCGCACAGAACGCACTTGAGCAGAACGGTCTTGGAACTGGAAGCGATAAGGTAAATGCCTACGTTGAGGGTGCAAAAGACCCTTGGAAAGCAGCCAAAGACCTTTCCAAAGCAACAGACATGATGAAATCCACTGGTCTATTGGATAAAGATGCAAAGCAGCCTACCGCGGATCTCATGGACAAGTACGAAGAACTTGGCTACAAAGGTCTTAAAGACTATGGGAATGCCGTAAAAGAAGCGCGTAAAGCTGGTGTCATGGGTGAAAACTCTACGACCATGCCGGAGTCCGTTCAGGAGTTCTACGATAACTACGGCGTAGACGGTGTGAAAGATTATGCTTCCGCCATGGACACGCTTCGTAAAAACGGTCTGCTGAAAGAAGACTCAAAGTCACTGCCGAAAGAGGTAAGAGAAATCTACGCACAGAGCGGTATGAAGGGTGTCAACGACTATGTGACGATTGAAACCAACCAAAAGGGAGCTTCCTACAGTGGTTATCAGAAAATCCAGGGTCAGATACCGTACCTTACCGCTACAGAGTACAACAATATCTAC
>Ga0310690_10002545_pt1 | contig 29373 bp, 44 predicted proteins | sample AusTroGonzalo_MG_2_FD_207661 | JGI IMG/M metagenome (GOLD analysis project Ga0310690, IMG submission 207661) | Bovine rumen microbial communities from tropical cattle in Woodstock, Queensland, Australia - Gonzalo_04 (v2) (version 2) | ecosystem: Host-associated > Mammals > Digestive system >...
TATTTTCTCAGGTAAATAGCGTTTGAATACTTGTGTAAGTAAAGTAATTATTAGAGAGCAACCAGCCATTGTACCTAAAATTTCAATACTAACAAAATCATTCATATTTTTACCTCCTTATTTTTATTTTAGAAGACAGAATTAAAACTGTCTTCTGTTTATCATATCGTGCGCACGCTCGTCAGGACTGATTATAAGAGCTTCTGGAAGTCTAAGTGATAAATTTAACCTTCTTAAAGAATAAACGTCTGAGATTTCATCGTAGGCTTCTACAGTGTATGTATATTTTTTATATTGTGGGAATAATTTGAAACCATTTAAATCTGCGTCAGCGTCTTTTGATACATACACAATTGAACCAATCGCATATTTAGGTGTTTCTTTTTTAACTAATTTTTCCTTTTTAGGTTTTTCTTTTGTTTTTTCTACTTTCACTGGAGCTTCTTTTACCTCTTCAACTGGAGTTTCTTCTTTAACTTCTTCTACTGGAGTTTCTTTTACTTCTTCTACTTCTACTGGAGCAGAAGTTATTTCTTCTGTTATCTCCTCTACTGGAGTTACTTTTTTAGTAGTTTTCTTTTTATTAGTAGCCATTTCTTTCTCTCCTTTCTCTATTATATTGTTCGTTTTTGCGTCTATTTCTACAATAACGACATCTTTTTGGTGGTGTGAAGCCTTTATCTTCATACCATTTTTGCTCTGCTACGGAAAATAAGAATTCTGTTCCGCAGTCTTGGCATTTAATTTTTACATCCTGGTAGTTTTCTGACATTGGGGTTCCTCCTTTTTTATTTTTTACTTGTAAAATTAAAATTAAACTCTGGTTCGTTGTTTTTCTTCTTCTTGTCACCCAATAATACGTCTGGGTGGTCTTTTAATAGTGTTTGTACTCTAGCATTTGTAGCCTCTAAGAATACTTGATTTCTTTTATCTACGTAGTCTTCGATTTCTTCATCTGTACTTACGTCTTCAGCACGAAGTAGTTGTAATAGACGTGGGTCATAACCTTTATCTGCAACGATTGTAGCAATTTTATCTCTACGTCTAATTAAAGAAAGCTCTTTTTCGTACTCTGCTATCTTCAACTCTTGGTTGTCTATTTGTTTTTTATATCTTTCTTCCATTGACATTTTAGCCATTTCTTCTGCTTCTTTTTTCTTAGCTTCAATTTCTTCTAAGATATTTTGTCTCATTTTTTCTTTTTCTGTGTTAATACTTGCTTGAAGCGCGCTTTCTCTCTTAGAATACTCTTGTTCTTTGTTTGTAAGGGCTTTATTTATAGCCTTTTCTAATTTTTTATCAAATTCAGCTTGAAGTTTAGGGTCTTGTAGTAACACGTCTAAGTTTTGTGTCTCACTTTCTTGTGGTTTTGCCACTTTGTTTGTGATTTGTTGATTTGTTGCTGTATTGTCAGCATTTGCTACCATATCTTGGATAGCGTCTTTGTTTTGTTCGTCCATATTTAATCCTCCTATTATTTATATGTAAAACAGATTTATGGGAGCGAGCGACTGGTGTGAAGCGCGGTTATTTATTTGGTCTTCCTTCTCTTGATTTTAGAGCTGGAATGTTATCGGTTTTATCTTTAACTGTCTGAGTTTTGGTTTTTGTTCTGTTTTCGATTTGATTATTTGTTTGATTTTGAGTTGTAGGTGTTGTTGTAGTTTTTGTATTGGTACGAGAAGATAAGTCTTGAGCGTTGTCAACGTCATTTGGACTAACGAAGGCTGTATCTGGAGCAACTGTCTCCCATAGTGTCTCGTTTTCTTCTTCTTTGTTCTTCTTCTCTGTAGCGTAGTCATAACCAAGATTAGATAATAAGGTCTTATTAGAGATTATACCGTTCAAGGCAAGCTGTTGATTTATGTTTTCATCTGTCATTGATGGTAGATTTGTGCCAATGCTTATGGTTATATCGTCAATATTATATTGGTTTGATGAGATGAGGTTTATCCTCTGGAAGAAGTTAGCCCATCTATGTTTAATCATCGTGGTTACACCCTGTTTCACGTCGTCTAGCATTAGCGCCATAGTATAAAATTTTCTATCTATTGCACTTGCGTTCATATCACCTGAGTTGAAAGCGCTGTCTGAGGTATTAGGTATACCTGAAATTTGAAAGATACTGTCAACGTAGTATTTTAAGTATTTGGTAGCGTCTTCTGCGTGTATCTCTTTTAGTAGCCAAGACACGTCTCCACCCTCTTGCACGAAGAATGTCTTAGAGTTCTCTAAGTATTCGTCCTCTAGTTGTCTAGCTGGATTTGTAATTTTATCTGGATTGCTTGAAGAGACAGGCTTCTCAGGGTCAAACGCTGGGTTAGGTATTGTAAGTGGGTTCTCTGGTCTGTAACCCGATATTTTCAATTTAGCGTCTTTATCATTGTAGTTATACATATTATTTAAGTTATTCATTATTTGTTCGTAAGACGTAATTAGGCTGATGATAGGGTCGATGATTGAGACCTGTGGGTCTGGTTCGTATGCTGTAAATGTTGGGACTTGATGGGTGGATGGTTTTTCCTCTTTTAGAGTGATAACATTTTTATATTCAGAGGTGGCATCTTCATTAGTTGTTTTATCATAAATAGAAGTACCATAATTTTGTGTGTATGGGTTACATTCAATAACATAGTATAGTGTATGCTCTTGGTTGTCTTCTGAGTTACGTTTGTCGAGGATATAGCGAGTAATCAGACCTATTGGTTTTTGTTGTGATATGTCGCTAATGTCAGTGGGGAATATTGCGACTGTGTTAAGGGCGCTTAATGGATAATATGTATAATTTGGGTCGGTTGTGTCTGGGGCATCGTCTGCTGCGATGGCGTCTGCCTGAGTTTGTTGGAGGTCTAACTCTCTCTCATAGCAACAGCCGTAAAGGACTGCGTCGTGGAATAATGCCTTCAAAACTTTTGGGTCATCATTTTTTGAAGATAGTGTCGTGATTATAAACTTCAATTGTGCAGCTGTATCTGGGTCTAATGGAGAAGTGTTTGATGGGTGAAGAAGACGGTAAGCGGGTTCCTCTGATTCGTCTACGATTTCTGCATTGTATGTAATTTCACCACTAAGATAACCAGCGGCTAGGTCGGTGATAAATTTCTCGAAAAATACTTGAACTGTTGTACCTGAAACTATATCAGTACTGGTTACTCCTCTTAGATAACGGTCATTGATTTCCGAACGTTTTGAAAGGACTTTATCAACTTCTGATAATAAATCTTGTAATTTACCATCATTGTATTCGTCTTTTATGTTTTTTGATATTTTAATCATAAAAAATTTATCTCCTTTCTTCTCTTCATTGTTCACATTATATCGTAACTGAACAAAATTTGCAAGTGGAGTACAACAACTTTCTTGACTTTTTTTGAACGGCGTGTTAAAATAAACAAGAACCTTGTTGTCGACAAAAATACTGTTGTCTAATTTTCTTGGATATATGTTTTGAGAGTCGCCACCCATCCTGGGCTAGTCTGAAGATATACTAAGTAAGCTACTTTCAGGGTTTAATCTTAGATTACAAAAATATTATGATATACTCTTGACAAACTACTAAAAAAATAGTATAATAGAATTAACAAAAGCAAAACAAAAAACATATTTATTTTAATAATAAATATATTTCAATAACTTTTGTTATGTAGTTATACACATTATAAAAGTATAGTTGTATCACTACTAAAAGAACACTTTTGTTATGTAGTTATACACATTAAAAGTATAACAGTATAGTTGCATTGCTGAAAATAATATGTAACAGCTTATAAGCTAAATATAACGCTACAAGTGTACAACATAAACAATCTTACAAAGAGAGGTAGGTAGTAAAATTATGAAATATTTTAATTATGATATATTCACAAAAAATGAAAAAGGTAAATACATAAAAGTAAATGAAATGAAAACAAAAGGCATTCACATATTACAAGATATGTTAAACTACAATGAAAGAAAACTTGAAGGCGAAAAAATAAGAATAGTAAAACATTATAATTATAGTACACTAATGACTATTGATATATATTTCAACAATGGCTATAAATACACATATTATGATATACCTTGTACAAGTGGAGCATATATTGACAGTCAAAAAATGCTATAAATACGCAAATATAGTAGGTAAAAACGGCTGAAACCCTACTGAAAGCCGTCATATAAAATCAAAAAATCAAAAAATTATGGAGGTGAAAATTATGGAAAAATCAAGAATAGAAGAAATTGCAATGGCAGTTGCAATGGTAGAATATTATAACGAAATTATTAACAATGCAAAAGAAGAAATAAGAAATTTAAGTGAAGAAGAAATTGCAGAAATTAACAAAGGCAAAGACTTAATAATTAAAAGACAAAACTATACTAAAACAATATATTCAAAAGAATATCAAGAAGCTAAAAAAGAATTAGAGAAGAAATTTCCACCAACAAAAGAAACAACAGTAAATCATACAATTAAACTACAAGCAACAGCTTACACAACAAGCAAAAGAGAGCTAATAACAGATAAATTCACAAACTTAAATAAAACACAACTAAAAGCAGCAAGCAAAAACGCAAATATAAAATAGGGGAGGGGCTAGACCCCTACCCCAAGAATAGGAGGGTATAAAATGGACGCTATTAAATTATTAGATAGCCTGGAGGCAGGAATGCCCCTAGTAGTAACAACAACGTGGCAAGGCTTAACAATGAGAAAAGTGAGCTTATATGCAGGGAATGACGGAATGGGTAAATATACATTCATAGACGACAGTGGAATATATCAATTAACAACAGGGTATATAAAAGAGCATTGTAAAATCAGTCAGGAGCTAGACCAAGACACAGACCTATATGAGGTAATACAATTATGTAATAAAGTAATAAGAGAGGGGAGGGAGTAAAAATGGAATTCTTATATGAATTACAACCTCAATATGATAGTAGAAAATCATTCTACAAAAAAGCAAATGTATATCGTGACGACAAAGGACACATTTTACTAATGAGTTATTCAACAATAGTCGCAGAAATTACAGACGGGATCGCAACAGAAGACGGCAGCCCAACAGTAAAAGTGAACGGCTGGTATAGTAGCACAACAGCAAGACATATAAACGACTTCTTATACCAACACGGCTTCGACACAATGAGTAAAAAAGAAATGGAGGAAAATTAGTATGAAAAAGAAACCTTATACAATAACTGACGAAGATATGGACTTACTTATAGAAATTGAAAATGTATTGATTAAAAAATCAGAAGCTATATGGGGCTTAACCCATAAACGTAAGATAAAAGGGGGGGCAGATATTACCCCATATGAAACAGGTTATGACAAAATGTTTGACTATATGGAGCTAGTCGCAAGAATAATAGGTTAAAACAATAGCCCTTAAAAATGGTATGAAACGAGGGCGAAATACTATCATAAAAACTAATGATAAACTATTGACATACTATTAAAATTATAGTATAATAGAAAGTGAACGGTTATCAGACAAGGCAGAGCCTTTAATCTAACTGAAACCGTGTAGAAAGGTAGGTACTATATGAGTACAATAAAAATTGACGGGATAGACATTCCCGAAATAAGACAAAGCGACTTCTACGCTTTATTAGAAGACGAAGAAAATACCCTAGTATTTGGTAACAAGGGTATAGGTAAATCTTCAATAGTTAGAAAGTTTGCAAAAGACAAAGGTAAGACATTATTAGTCTTTCCACTAGCCACAATGATACCAGAGTTTATTGGTGGTGTACCATACGCACAAGTAAGTGCAGATAAGAAAACAGAATACTTCACACTATTATTAAATGAAGCACTAGCACCAATGTTTGAGTGCAAAGGTAAAAACTATATATTATTCTTTGACGAAATAAACCAAGCACCAACAGAGGTTATGAACTGTTTATATGGACCTTGTCATATCGACCCAGAGCAAAGAGAATGGTGTGGTCATTCACTAGAGTTTGCACAAATAGTCGCAGCAGGTAACTTGAGCGACGGGACAGACGGAACAGTTTACTTGAACGAACTTCCAGGACCATTGCTAGACAGGTTTGACGTATTCCAATTAGTCAACAGTGATAAAGACGCAATGGACTACTTAAAGAAGAAATGGAAAAACATTCCACAAGTAGCCAAGTATATCAAAGCAATGCAAGATAGTAAAATCAACCCAAGAAATATGGACCACGTACTTAAAATGTTACAGTTTGAGAAAAACCCACTAAGATTAAGAGCCAAGTTAGGTACAGCATTGACACAAAAGTTAGTTGATATGCAAAAAGGAATGAAAAGTATTGACCCAGCAGACTTAATCAAGAATGTAAGAACAGCTTACGAACGTTTCCAAGAAGACGGAATAGTAGCGTGGGGACCAGAGACAATATCAACAGAGGAGGAACTAATTGAGAAATTCAAAGAGATATTATCAGAAGAAGAAGTTGCAAGTATAGTAAAAGGAGGTAAATAATTATGGTAAATCCATTCTTATCAAGTACAAATTATGACACAGAGACAGCAATTATGCTAGAGAGAGCATATGTCACAAACATAGGGAAAGCAGTAGCATACACAGACGGCGACAGAATATTCTTAAATACACAAGACAACTTATTCAAGATACTACCAGCCTATGACGACGGAATGCTTAAATGGTTATTGTGGCACGAGCGTATGCACCTAGAACTTAAACACCACAATAGATTTTTCAGATACCTAGATGAATTAAGCGAAGAAAATACAGAAGACGAGTTCCAAGTAACAAAAGACGAAGTCAATATAATAATGGACATATTAGTACACGACTGGATGTCTAATAAATTTCCAGAGTTAGTAGATACAGCAGTGAACAACCTAGCCCAATTCAGAGATAGAAACTCTCTATCATATACATTCAAACACAACACACTAGAGGAAATGCTAGACGAGTACAGAAAATTCAAACACAAAGACGACGAAGACAAGAAGGAAGGCGAGGGAGAAGGAGAAGAAGAGGACAGCGAAGAAACAAAAGAAGAAGACAGCAAGTCAAAAGGTAAAAGCAAAGGAAAGACAAAAGATAAAGACAAGAAAGAAGACAAGGCAAAGGACGACGGAGATAAGAAAGAAGACAAGAAGAAACCAAGCACAGACAAAGCACACGCAGAGGGGGGACACGACAGCACCCCAAGAGAAAAGACGGGTAAAGATACTAGCGAAGTTACAACAGAACCTGAAAGTGAACAGCCAGAACCTGAAGCACCTGGACATCATAGCGAAACAGACTGGTCAAAGCTAGACGAAATAGACAGTAAAGAGTTTATCACTGAACGTGAGGGTAACGAATGGGTAGCAGAAATCAATAGACTAAAGAATGTTAAATTAAGATTAGCAAAAATAACAAAGACACTAAATGGTTTAGTAACAGATACTAAAGTAAGAAGTTATAAGACACCAAGTTATATGCAAACAGGACAACATACTATCTTCAAAGGGTCAAAGAAAGGACACGCAAGTTTATACTTATGCTTTGACGCAAGTGGTAGTATGAGCGGAGATATGGACACATTCAAAGAAATCATAGGCAAAGCAATACCACAAGCAATGAAAACACCGACAGTATGGTTTAGTGGATGGGCATATAAAGACGAGGGCAGAGCAGTAATGAGACGTTGCATTGACCCAGAGGGCAGAGATAGTGACTACTACAAAGGTACATTCGCAGACTTTATGAATATATCGGCAGACAGTGGTTATTCAGACGACGGAGATAGGACAATTGAAATGTGCTTCAAAGCTGAACAATTAGGATACAGTCCAATAGGTGTAACAGACGGAGGCGGTTGTTTGAGTTGGTCAGTTGACATGTTACAACAACTTAAAAGAACAGTATTAGTAGGACACAGTGAGGATTGGTTAAAAGCAGTACGAAAAATAAATCCAAATGTTCAAATAATCTATACAGGAAGGGGGTATTAGTATGTATAGAGTAAATAAAGAGTATGGTGTATCAGAAAATGTATACCTACAAAACACAGCCACAATGGCAGAGATTAACTTAGGAAGAATAACACCAAGACTATTAGGAATACTAGAAGCGGACGGCTACAAGTTTGGAGAAACAGACGGATCAGTAACACTTGTAGAGAAATGGGCATTAATAGTAAGTGAAGAAGTTAAAGAGCAATTAAGAAAGTTAGCGATGCCTATGAAGAAACCAGTAAGAGACCAAAGAAAAGTTAAAGTAGAAGAAAAGAAAGAAAGCAAGCAACCAGTAGATATATTAGATATAATTTATGGGTTAGCTTAATAGAAAGGTAGGAGATAGTTATGAAAGAAATCAAAAGAATAAGAATCAATAAGAACAGAGGCTGGAGAGGATTAGCAGAACTTGTATGTGAAGACGAGGAAAGAAAGACAGTACACAAAATGATATTCAGTTTTAGTCAAGCAGTATGGAATGATTTATTACAAGGGTATATAGTTATCCAAGACGAAGACAATTATTTTATCTTAAACTTCGACAATACAGACGCACTACCAAAACCAACACAACAAAGAAGTGTATTGATAAAATCATTCCTTGCAACAGTAACAAACATTACAGCATACCCAAAGAATGAAAGAATGAGCGTCATGTCAGACGATTACAACAGAATATGTAACTTCAAGAAGAATAGAAACAACCATACAACCAGTGACTGGAACTGTATAGGCGTAAGAGTAACACCAGAAATATAAAGGAGGTAATGAATTATGAGAATAGCAAAGAAAGATATTGAGAGATTAACTTATGTAGAAAAAGCATTGGACACAAAAGAAAACCATTTAGCAAAAGTGATACACAATGTATTGAATGAATTAAATCCAGAGTTTGTCTACGTAGTAGACGAAGAAGGATGTTGGGATGGAGAGCAGATTCATCATACAGAAGTATATGCTTCCTTCGGGGACGCACTGAACAGTTTTAAGAATTTAGCCAGGTCAGCAGGACTTGATATGAGGGAGTGGGTTCGCAACCCCAGCAAACTAGAAGAAAGTGAACAGATTGATGAAGAAACTCAAACAGCAAATTACAAAGTATGTAACATAGATAATGAAATATACTTCCACGATACAATATCAATAACTAAAAAGGAGGTAATATAAAATGCCTAATCATGTAAAGAATGTATGGAAGATTTCACACATACCACAAGACAAACTTCAATATGTACTAGATAAGATTACTATGATATATGACCACGATATGAGAATAATAGATTTCGATTTAATTATACCAGAGCCTAGACTCAAAAAAGATTGCCCAGCAGATTGCATAGTGAACAAGGATAGCCACGTAGCAGAAATAAAAGACAGACCTTGGTTTGATTGGTACGCATGGCACAACAAATACTGGAATACTAAATGGAATGCTTACGACGGTACGACTGAATACGGAAAGACTTGGATACGTTTAATATTCAGTACAGCGTGGTCTTTCCCTACCCCAATAGCAAGAAAGCTAGCAGATTTAGGATATGACCTAGATATTAAATGGGCAGACGAAGACTTGGGTAATAACTGTGGAAGAATAAGTTATGACGCAGAAGAAGACGCGTGGACAACTTATGACAATTGGGAGTTGGGCAAAAGCACAACTGAATTCGCCAGAAATTTATGGAGTAGATATTAAGGGAGGAGATTAAAGTGAACAGGATTAAAATATCAAGAAGACCTGGTAATGAAATAGTATTGACATACTACCAAGTATGTGATATAATATATGAAAGAAAGGAGGAGTTGGTATGTTTGAGAAGATAGTAGGACAAGACAGAGCCAAGCTGGCGATAACAGACTGGTACAAATATGAAACTCAACCGCTTCTAATCTATGGTACATCAGGTTATGGTAAGACAATGTTTGCAGAAAGTTTAGGAGCAAAGACAGTTGATACGACTCAAATGAGAGGGGACAGATTGAACAGTATGCTGAAGCCAATCAAAGAAGCTGAAGACGGGGACATATTATTCTTCGACGAAATACACAGTCTTCAACCAAAAATACTTGAAGGACTTTATAAGATAATCGATAAGGGTACATTTTACGATACAGACTTATGTATGGATTTAGAATTACCAAAGGCAAGGTTTGTATTCGCAACAAATATATTAAGCCCTTTACCAGAAGCATTTATTAATCGTTGTAAATTTGTAGAGCTTCAAAACTACACAGAGGACGAACTAAAACAAATCGTACATAATGTAAACCCAGACCTAGACGAAGAAGCATTACCAAGTATAGTAAGAGCAGCCAAAGGTGTACCTCGTACAGCATTATCACTAGCCAAATCTATGAAAAGTGCAATCAAATCAGAAAAATTAAAAACAGTAGGAGAAACAGAAGTGAACAATCTTCTTGACTCAAGATTTGCAATTGACGGTGCAACAGGTTTAAGTGATAAAGAATTTTTAATAATGCAAAGAGTTGCAGAGCGAGGAAAGTTGTCCTCAACAGCAGTTGCTAACGTACTCGGGTGTTCACTTCACGACGCCAGACAATTATATATCGAGCCGTTAAGAGCAGCTCAATGGTTAGCAGTCAGCAACCAAGGTGTCATTATGGGATACAAAGGACATGAAAATTATAGATTATTTATGAGAAAGAAAGGAGTTGAGTAATATGGAAAACTATTATCCAATGTTAGTCGTTGATAGAAATGACGACAACATAGATTATGTGGTATTTGTGAACAACAGTATATCACCTGAAATATTCAACAAAAGAGTTGACCAAGCAGTAGACGAATTATTAAATGAGGGCTATGTTTATGACGGAGCATATTGGGACGCAATATGTGAAAAGATAGAAGACCTAGACTTTTATACTTATTATGCTCCAAATAAATTATATTATTAAAAGGGTGGGAGGCTTAGAGCCTCCTATCTTTTGAGCCTATGCCCAGAACAAATGTTCTTATATGTGTGTCGCGTGTGTGTAAATTTTACCCCGGCGTGTGTTGATTTTACCCCGGCGTTGTTCACTTTTTGAATTACGCTGGTAAAATAATAAAAATAAAATAAAAAAAGGAGGTGATTTTTATGAATTACTATGAATTATTAGATAAGTTAGCCAAGACAGGATTAGATAATTTCAAACACGAATTAGAAACAAATTCAATATATGACGGTTTATTATGGACGGAATTGGACGAAACTATAGGACAACCAACTGAAATCGTAATTGAAACATTTGACAAAGAAACTTATGATACTGAATTCTTAACAAGTTATGAATTTGATGAAAACGGTAAGTTAATTTAATATCAGGGAGTGGACAATCCACTCCTGTTCACTTTTATCAGGGAAGGAGATGATTTTATGCTAAACAAATATTCAAAACAAGAGCTTATTCAAATAATTAAATGTTATGACCAATATATTCAAGATTGGTTTGACGAAGACGAAGATTTACGAGCAGGACAAGAGCCTGTATGTATATATGAGTTCATTGATAACGAATATCAAGAAATGTTAGAAGCGGGTTATGATAATTATAATGATTTTATTGCTGGATTATAAGAAAAGTGAACAACCGGATTGAATACCAGGGGAGATATTTATATCTCCCAATTATTTTTTTATATCCGTGAATTCTGTTCACTTTCGACAAAATTTAATAAAAAAAAATTTAATTTTTATGTGTATTAAATTTACCCCGGCATACTTCAATTTTACCCCACGCTTGTTCACTTTTAGACAATAAATCTCTTGGTGTTGAGAATGAATTTTTTGGGGTCTGTGTTGCTCTGCTTTCTAGGTGTTGCTCTGCTAAAAATTGTTTATAAATCGAGCAGAGCAACGTATTGTAATTGATATGGTGTCTACTTTGTACCTATATCAACATACTATTAGATACACTCTTGCAATAGCAGAGCAACAAAGCAGAGCAACAGGGTCTATCCCTTGATATAACACAATGATATACTGTGATGTTGCTCTGCTGTTGATAAAACATTAACTTCTATATATAATTTAGTAAATAGATAAAGTCAGTAATGTGTAAAAATATATATAAAACAGAGAAAATAGAAAGCAAATCAACGCAATCGCTCAAACCATTGATATATAAACATTTTTTAACGTTGCTCTGCACAGAGCAACACACGTCCGTTCGTAATAAAAAATCGACCAAACCATTATTTTTGGTTAACGCATTTCCTCTTGACAAATTTTATTTAACCATATATAATGGTATGGTGTAAAACGCACCGGAAAAATCGTGTGTTTTATAAACAATATCAATTATTTATAAACAATCGAAAGGAGGAATAAAAATGGCATTAAAAAGATTTACTATCGGGCTACCAGAAGACACCTATCAAATTCTAAAAGAACAGGCAGAGCGAGACCACCGTACACTCGGTCAACAAATCGCGTATCTATTAGAAGTATATGTACCAGCATACCAAAAAACAATGGAAGTTACATTCCCGGGTACGTTCATAAAACCAACTCTCGCAGAAAATCCAACAGACGCACCCATATTAACTAATGACACAACTACATATTATAAAAAAAGAAAGGAGTTAATATAAAAAATGGTACTTTTACCGAATTTCACAATACCAAAAAATTTATACCGAGACCTTGTCTCACAAGCTACATATCGCCACCAGACACTCGCAGAAGCTACAAGAGAGCGACTAACTACCACATTAAACCCAAACTATTCATTCAATAATAAATGGTCAGAAGCACATCGTATTATATGGCAAGGAACTCAACTACAATACTTGAATTATCCTGAAAAAATGAAATTTGATTATATAGTGGCACGAAAAACCAGTGATATATTCGCACAAATACAACAACAGACCGGGTATAAAGACGACGCCTTAGTAAAAGAAATAGTCGCTCGAATAGCATACACTATGAACGACCCATTTTATTATGAATTTATAGACCGGGAGGACAACTTAGTCCTCTCTCTTTTTTTATTTTCTCTCCTAATTCCTTCCCACCGGGGGTATTATGTATCCTCTCGTGTTCACTCACCAACACGCAAACCAGATTTTCTATCGTATTATTAGTCTTAACCCAGTCTACGTGGTGTATTACACATCCCGGGGGAACAGCTACCCCCGCTTCCGCTTCCCACATAGCCACGTGAAGTCTCTTTCGGTCTCCCGAGGTACAAACATAGTACCCACTTCGCTTATCTTGTCTATATTTTTTTCCCAAATACATTTGCTGATCCATTCTTGTTTTCACTTCACGCCTCTTATTATTGTTCAACATATCACCAATCATAATTTATTTTCCTCTCGTAATTTCTTTTCCCAATAACGCCTTTGCGTTTCTAATACACGTTCTTTATGCTCTTTATAATAATTTCTAAAATACTCATTTTTCTTTTGTCTGATTAACTCATCTAAAGTTTTTTCTTTCATAATTTATACCTCCTAAATATATTATAATATAAATATTATATATTATGTGAAATATTTACTCAAATAAAATAACTCTTAATACTCATTATAAATATTTATAGGTATAAATGTAACCATTCTATAACAAACTCCTTTTACTTCCAGTAACGGCTCTACCAGACCATAAATCAATTGTAGCATATCTACAAGCATCTATACTGTGGTCATTAACAGAAGGCCATTCTTGAATTATAACCTCACGCCCTCCAATATCTCTACGCAAGAACTCAGCACCAACGAACTCAGCCCATGCACCTGGACACCTCTCACTGTCAATCCAGATTTCTTTAACGTCGCCATACCCACCAGTTAAGAATTGATATGATACATCTCTACTCCCACTCACTTTCTTGACCGGGTATATGTTCAACCCTTTACTTCTCAAGCCGTCGATAATTCTATTATCAATTTCAGAGTTTATTAACGTTGATATAGTTACCGCACCGGGGAATAAACCTCCCCCTCTCGAAAGCATTTCTTTTACGTTCATATAAATACCGTCTTCACTCCAGCCGATACCTCTTGTTTCATCAGTTATGAATAATATCTTACGCACTCTGTTATAACCTACAACTACACCAACCGTAGGGTCAGGTCTATAACCATAGTCCATACCGACGTACCAACGCCAACACTCAGACCCATTACCGAACTCATTTGTGTCTATGTCACCAACTCGAACAGGCTTTAATAATGGGAATACCATAGTAGCCGGGTCTCCAACCTCCCCCATTATTACGTGACGCCATTCCTTCTCGTTCTCCTCTTTCATTGCTTCAGCCATATCATAAACTTGCTGTGGCACAATCCCTCTTGGTATATCATATAAATTAACGTGTTTGAAATAAACTTTTTCTCTAACCGGTCGTTCACTTTCTTCTGAAGTTTCAGTAAGCATTTCTTTAGCATTATTCCAACCGATATTTAACCAGTGCGACGGACTGAATGGCGTATTATATGTGAATATAGTTTCAAATATATCTCCGCCCGTCTATACAAACTAAGTAATACTTGGTCTACGTCGTGTTTACTCATAAATTGGTCAGCTTCTTCAAACCAAATTAACCTACAATAACCACCGAGGCCACTTTATACTCTTAACTTTACCATAATCTTCTGCTGTGTTTAAGTTAGCGAATTTAATTACCGATTTAGTTCCTTTTAGTCTGATTTCCATAGGATTAGTAAGCATTTGCCATTTGTCTTCTACACCTAAATTTATTATAGCATTAGCGATTTCAGCATATACAGAGGTTCTTAATGTGTTATTATATTTTCTTAATGCTAGGCAACAAGCCCAGGGATCGCCTTCTTCATGAACAGAAGCAAGAGCTAATAGCGTCAAAACAATATGGTGTGCCGCCCAATAAGATTTACCAGAGAAACGTCCACCACGTAAAAACATTTTACGCGACCTCTCTAACTGTTCACCTATACCGTCCTCGAGTAAGTCCCAGTAATTCGGCAATATAATATCACTCATTTTTCGTCTACTTATGCTAATCACCCCATTTCTTCACTATTTGTACCACGATTTCTTTTCTTTTTCCACTCCAAATAAATTCTTGAACACCGCTTCTAACACATTCACAACTATCGAGTTACCTGCCTGCTTATATAATTGTGTGTCCGAGGTAGGTACAGCCTGTGCTTTATCAAAATCCTCGTCGCCAAATCCCATTAGACGCCAACATTCCCTTGGTGTAAGTTTTCTAATACGCATATCCGGGGTAACAACACCCCTCTCACTTCCATTTGCCATTAACGTTTGTGTCATTTCTTTTTGAACATTACCTCGTTGCCATTTCATTCTACCAGAAATATTAACTCCGTCTCCTGCGTATGCCTTTTTATAACCAGCTTTCGTAGCTTCTTTTATTTTCAAACAAGGCTCTATGACATAATTATCTTTTTGTACAGTTGTTATTGTATTACTAATTCCCTGTTTATTTATTTCCAATCTCTGTTCAGTTGGGATACCAGGAGTTCTATCACTAGGTCTATCAGGATTTCGCCCTCTGCTCGCTGCAATAACTGGTTCATCAACTATAATTTTAGGTTGCCTATTTCCTCCCTGCATATCAGTAAGGGTGGGTGCTAATCCTTCCCTAGAGTAAACACGCTTAACGCAATCGTGTCCTTTTATATCTAGTTTTCCTACAACTTGAATATAATTGTCTCCTGACCTACACGCTCCAACTCTAGTAGTTACAGTCTTTGCTACACAATCACCGTCTGTAGTTTCAAATGCAAATCCATTTCCCTTCTCTTTTTGACGTTCAGTGTTTGCTATTAGTCCAGCGATTAGTTTATCACTTAAATAATATTTTTCGTCAACACTTTCCTCTAATACGTCTTTAAGTTTTTTAGTTAACTCGATTTCTTTTGGGAATTCATAGCCTTCATCAATATCTTTTCTTATGCTTACAGTGAACACACGCTCCCTATTTTGAGGAATGCCATAATGTTTTGAATTTAACACTTTGTAATAACTATCATAACCGAGCTTATCCATAATTTCCAAATAACCATCGAAATTATGTCGATTTTTGCTACTTAATAAATTCTTTACGTTTTCCCAAATCACATATTTAGGACGCACAGCTTCAACTATATCAACCGTACACCACATTAACGACGATCTAGTACCAGAGCCTTTGTCTCCACCAGCTAATCTACCTGCAATCGAAAAGTCCTGACAAGGTGAACCGTGAGTAATTAAATCTATGTCCCCAATCTCTTTGAGCTTGGCTAAATCAATTTTACTAACGTCACCTAAATTTAAACTTTCGTCTACACCGTGTACAGCACAGTAAGATTGAACAGCAAATTTATCTATCTCACTAAAACCAACTAATTCATAATCAATTGAATTATTTTTTAGTGCTTTCTCAAATGCACCAATTCCTGAAAATAGGCTTAAATACTTAATCACAGCTATTTCTCCCTTCATAATTTCTGTTCACTTATCCTTCATCTGTGTCGTCAGAACTTTCATCTTTTTTAAACGCACCTTTATATAAATCGTTAACAAATGTAACACCTTCAATACCTTCGCTAGAATATAATCCAGTATACATTTCTATTGCTTTTAATCTATCTGCGTCACGAGCGTTTTTGTTTTTTATAATACTACTTAATATTGCTTTAATTCCGTCTTGGTCAACTAAACTATAATCCTGCGCTCTATATTTTTCTATTACAGATTGAACTTGCTTCCAACCTAATAAATTTTGTTTTTCGGTAGAAAGTGAGGTCGGGTCTAAATTACCCCCCATCTGGTCGTCCAAATAAATTATATCAGCAACTGTTTTAACATAGTCGTCTTGTAATAACCACATTGCGTCTTTACATTCTTGTAACCAAATCGGCTTTAATTTTCTATATATACTATCAACGGTCTTTTTATATCTCTCGTCGTCTGTAAGTCTATCGCCTTTCATAAAACTACCAATTAGCTCTTCTGCGTCAAAGACCTCTTCTTTTTTTCGTTTACTTTTACCCCTAGGCATATATTCACTCTCCTCCAATACATTATTAAACAACTAAAATAACCAATAGTAAAATACAATCCGTAAATAAATCCGGTCGTTCACTTTTAAGTTTTTTAGAAGTGCGGATAGTAAACCTCCGCACAACCAAATCACGCACAATAAAATTACTTTTTTCATTTTCCTTCTTCCTTCTTTCCTATAAATAATCTATTTAAGCTCATACCTTTATCATTTCTAGTTTTTCTCATTTCAAGCTCGTAGCCTTTTTCTGTTAGTTTACTTATAGTTTTACCAAGTTTCATTGAAAATGCTTTTTCTTTCATAGCTTGGTCTCCTGTTGCCATTTCACTGTGCCAATCTTGATATTCTAAATATAATTCTTTTGTCCAAATATCTTCTTTACATTCAACCACATACCATTCTAGGAATTCTTCTAGCTCGGCGTCAAATCCACCAGAGAAAGTGCCTTCTAGTTTTTCTCTCATATCGTCAGTATCTTCTAATTTTAATTTTCCTAACATCCAATCTATATACATATATCTAGCTTTATTCGCAAACCAAGCCAAACTTCCGTGGTCTAAACTATCTAATACACCAGTCTCTCTTGTGTGCATTTTCATAACTTTAGTGCCTCTATCTCCATAAGCACTCTCTTTCATTCTGTATTCTGCAACTGCCACATTATCCATTGTGTTCAGTACCAGCTTCCATTGTAGTAATTCGTCTTTAACACTATCGTCAACGTGAAATTCAGTAGGTAGTATTTTTACTCTACGTCTCATACCTTCTGATTTATCATATAGTTCAAATTCAAAGTTAGTACAAGCAATAATCTGAGGTAGTACATCTAGTTTCTTTTTAGGTTTGAATTTTTCATTTATATAAACAGTATCTGTACCAGTTACACCACCTTTAATATATGAAAATGCGTCTCTGTTATATACTCTATTTAAGTCGTCTATTACACATAAAATACCGTGGTCTAGGTCTTCACCCCAAAACTTATTATCATGAGGGTTGCTATCAAATATTTTACTTTCGTTAAACATATCTTCACCTAAACACAGTCTGATTAGAGAGGTATAAAGAGATTTTCCGTTTTGCCCTCCACCCGCAAGTATTACTATTTTTTGAAGTTGATTGGCGGGTATCATACTAGCTCCAGCTATTACCCAAAGCCAATCTTGAACCATAGGTTGAGGAATACCTTTTGCGTTTCTTGATAATTGAGATATAAACCAATTTATATTCTTACCTAAATCTTCTTCGTGTTCTTCAACCCATTCTTTCGGATACCAATTCCATCTAAATATTACGTCTGTTGGAGGTCTAGTGCCAAGCCAAGAAAAGTCGTATGCGTCTGGCGCTATACAAGATAATATTTTATTTTTACAAATTATATAAGTGTCATTACGTCTTATTATTTTGCTATTCGCCGCACACATTTGCATTAACTGCACCTCCACTTCTTTGAAATATGTTTCTTTGAAATTCTGTTCACTGTGATCTTTCAACGCTTGTCTTGGTACGGTCAAATCGGTCTTATAATCGTAAGGGCCTTCCAATTCTTTATAGAATAACTTTTTGAAAAGTCCGTCATCTCCTGCTCCTGTGCCATAGAAGTCAAATTGTCCAAATAAATACTCAGCTGCTCTACGTTCGTCTATCTTTTTATTGTCTTTTGATTTTACTTTCTTCCAGTGTCTTTCCTTTTCGTCATAATCCCAACCCTCGGAAGATAACATTGCTCCATATTCTTTCCAACGTTTAGGTAGGTCTCCAAATAAGTCACTATCACTCATAGCTGTACCTATTTTAACCAAATATTGGTCGTGTATAGCTTGAATTAAATCCTTAAACTCACCTATTTCAAAACCGTTAGATAATCCAAAATAACTACAGCGTTCAACTATGTAATTATGTCTACTACCTTCGGTCATTTTCATCAAAGTTGTGAACGGATTATCTTTTAGCGTATACGTTACAGCGTCTTCTTTTGTCCTGTCGCCAGTTTTTCCGCCTTTATGTAATTCAGTATCTTTTAATTTTCCCCATAACCAGTATGGAAGTATATCTAAATCTTCAATGTTTATGGCTTTAGGAGCAATTAACTCACTAGGTCTCCAACTAGCTCTTTCGTCACGTTCCATACCACATACTTTTATAATCTGAACACTACCTGGACCTTTAGTATCAAATGTATAACCAAACCAGTTAGTAGCTTTGGTCATTTCTTTTTTATAAAAATCAGGTTTACGGAATAAAAAATGATAACCCTTTACTGTTTCTAATATTAAACATTTTAGTTTAGAACGTATAATAATTTCATACATTTCAGCTGCTTCAGTAGCGTTATCATAATCTATGAACACACAGTCATCAGGTACAACTCTAGCATAGTTAGGACCGTCACCACTATCTATTTTCAAATCGTCATAACTTAATAACTTTTTACGTCTAGGTGCTTTACTATCGTTGTATAATTTTATTTGCTCTGGGTCGTGTTCTTTAAATTTTTCTATATTAAATTCACGAGGTGTTTCTGGTAACTCGCAGAAAGTAAACTCCACTGTTTTGCTCATTATAAAACACCTCCGTCTGTTAAAACTTTGAATATTTCAGCGATATATTTTATTATATCCTGTTCAAAGATGGTCAGGTTCTTGTAGTTTGCGTATATTTGATTTATTTCCGCCATTAAAATAAGACGAAAGTCAGTTTCTTCTACGTCATCACGCTCACGTATCTCGTTCAATTCGGATACAATTGTGGTAACGGCAAATCTACGTTTCGCCCTATCATAAGAATCCTCCCCTCTTTTCACATAATCTGCAACTACATACCATAGTCCATTAGGGATTTTCTCTGTATTCTTTCCTAATTCAAAATCAAGTTTAGTTATTTTCAACATACTATCGTCCTACCTTTCTACTACTCAATCACTTCACCCATTTTTCTTTTTTACATTTATAAACTCTCATATCAGTTACATAAGTGTCAAAAAATTTATCGTAATATTCGTCGTTCATATCGCATAATATTACATCGGCTTTATCTACTGCTCGTAAGAGACTTCCCGAACCAGCGAAAAAATCTCCAATGACACAGCCTTCTTGGTCTGTGTCTGATAACCATACTAAATGTTCTAATAATTTTCTAGGTTTTTGACAAGGGTGAGCTAATTTGTCGTCCCTATAATTTCCTTGTGGTTTAGCAAATCTTAGTACACTTGTCTTATCCCATAATTTAGCTTTTTTGTTTAATCTTGCGTTACCTTTTCTTATTACTATTATTGGGGTTATATCATAAGAAAAATCACCAGTTATACTACTAATCATATTCGGTTGTTGCCAAAATATAACTCGATTGACGTCAAATAATTGATATGCTAAGTATAAATATTTCATACTCCAAAATATAAACATAAAACTATCATCTGCTAATTTTTGATGTGCTTTACAATACCAATTGTAACAATAGTTTTTGTAATCTTCTAATTTAGATTTTTCTTCCCAAGGAATAGCAACTTCAAATCTAGGAGTTACCATACCTTTTTCTAAGTCACTCTCGCTAGGAGAAACTTGTGCGGTGTATCGTGAATGGAATATTGCCGCTCCGTTTTTGTTCTTCATATTACCAGTTAAAACATTGTAAGGTGGGTCTATTATCCAACAGTTAACACTTCCATCTTCCAATTTATCTAACCATTCCATACAATCTGCTTTTGTGAATTTCCTATGACTGTAAGGATTTATGGTATCGTCTCGTTTCATACTACTATAAACGACGTCCGCCATATACGTACCCCCTATTCTAGTCCTAGCTCCATTTTTGAATTTACATACTCAACTATAAGGTCCAAATTCGGTTCAATTTGTCTCCATATATCAATTTTTTCATATTCGTCTCCGTGTAGGTCAGAAATATAAAATTCACACTCTGTTTTACTCCAATAATCGTACATAAATACAGTTTTTAAATATTCTTTTAATATACTTTTATTATGTATGCTCTTTTTTCTAACTTCGTTTGCAATATCTTCTTTTCTCCATTGTAGTATATTATAATTTACTACTTTTTTAGAATTAAAATCCCAACGAAGTACATACCATTTCAAATCAACATTTTTTATTTTCATAATACTACTGGCTCCCTAACTATCCCTTTTTTCTCTTTTTCTTTTTCTGCTATTTCTCTAAAATGTTTATTCCACAATTCTAGTATAGCATTACCTAATTTTTTATCTATTGGAAATCTAAACCAACGATAACCTGTTTTAGTGAGACTTAAACATCTTAACTCATCTATCTTTTTCGCTAAGTCTCTTTGCTCTTTATTACCTTTTAATAACATCATATAATATAATTGAAGTTGACATTCAGTAGACCATTCATCTAGGTTACTACTTGTTTTCCAATCTATCATACATATTTTATCATTTACAACTGCAATACAATCTATTATACCTTTTACACCTAACTTCTTATTTATAATACGTTGCTCTGTATATAGAGGGTGTATATCCCAGTCTATTCTTTCTTCTAACCACTCTTTAAAACGAGCTTCATATTGTGTATATTCAAGACCTAAGTGAGGCTCAAACTCGTCTTCTGGCTTAAATCTACGGTCATACCAACCTAACCAATCTTCAATATATTTATGCACCGCAGTACCTCTTTCTCCTGCGGCTTTTAATATTCTTTCTGGAATATCCATTTTTTCAAATTTATTACCAAAAATTGCGTTTAGAACGCTAGTGACACCCCTATAAGGAGCGTCAAAAAATTCACTATCGCTATAATCTTTCATTTCAATCTCCTATTTCTCATTTCATATTACATACATAGCATATCATTTTTTATAAAAATTTTCAATAGATTTTATGAAATTTAGACAAAAAATCTCTTGTCCTTAGAAGACCCGCTGTCGCAGTAGGCTCAAGGGTTGTGGCGTTATGTAAACTAATAATATTACGCTCGACTTTGCTCAAAATATGAGCGTAAAAATTTTTATAAAAAAAAAAGACAACAAACCTATTGACTTGTTGATAATATTGTTGTATAATATAGATATAGGGATGCAGAAATCCTTATGCAAAGGGTAGGAGCTAGAAGTGTGAGACCGCTTCTATAACTTATGAAACAATACCCTTTGCCCCCAATATTATATAAGAAAGGAGAAGTTATGAGATTACCAAAAGATATGAAATTGTCGCCCCACGCACGACAAAGATTATTAGAAAGAAAAGACGTGGATATAAAATATAATACAAGTAATATTATGAGAAGTAGTGTCAAGTGGTATGGAAAAGATGATTTAATTTATGATTGCGCACTGTATAGACATTGTTGTTATACGACTAGAAAATCAAATCAGATAGGGTATATTACTGATGGGGACATTGAAGTTATATATAATAAAGGTACACACGTAGCAATTACGGTATTAGAAGTAAAAGATAAATTTAAGCCTATAACTCAATTCATTAAACCCGAAATATTAAGATATAGGGAGAAGAAAAAGGAGAGAAGAAAAATGGAGACCGAAACAAACCAAAAAATATGTGTAGACTGTGGAAAAGAGGTAAAAGAATTAAACTCACATGGAGTATGTGTAAGATGTACGAGAAGAAAATCTAATATGAAAGCTAGAGGAAAAGCGTATATTCGTTATTTAGATTTGTCCGATGAAGAAAAATGGAGAATAGATAGAGCGATAGAAGGACAAACTAAGAGACACGAAAAACCAGAAGAACCAGAACCAGAATTAACTGTGCCTGATAATAATACTTATTATTCTTCAAAAGCTAATGGGGGTGAGGTAGAGCAACACCCTATGATGAAACCTATTGTAAAGAAGGTGTTAGACCCATTATCTGACCAAGATAATTTTATTAGAATACTAAGAGAATGTGGTTGTGAAATACCAGATGAGAGTTTAGAGGACGTATTAGATGTACTTGTAAATACTGATAAATTAAAAGATATATTTATGACTATTGCAAAATCTAATAGTCAACAAGCAATGCTTGATTTAGAGCAAGCCTTAAATGTAGTAGAAAGGAAATTGCAACACGACTGGGAATTTAACGGTTTTCAAGAGGCAGACGATATAAAATTCAAAGGTTTTTTAACTTGGAGACGTGTATTAAAAGGAGCTATATTCTTTTGGAAAAAATTATATCAAACAAATACAATTATAGAGATGCAAAGGGCTTGGAATGCTTATACACAAGACCCTAACGATAAGATACTACTTGCGGGGGATAGAATAGATAGTACAATGAAACGTTATCAAATCACTACAGATAGTATATCGACTATATTCAATACTAGACGTCCATTTACAAGAGTGTTTTATGCAACAGACAAAAACGTAGCTTATAATATGTTTAAACAATGGATGGCTGATAGAAATTTACACGAAGACCCTAAGAAAACTACAATTGTTGAATTAAAAAACGACGGTAGTGAAGATGGAAGGAAGAAGTAAATTGCAAAAGTTGATTGATATAACTGGGAATAGATATGGATATTTAACGGTTTTAGGATTTAGTCATATGGAATATAGAAAAGACGGTAAAAGTCGAAGTATATGGAAATGTGAATGTGATTGTGGTAATATAATATTGTTACGAAAAGACCAGTTTATATATCCATATAGTAGTTGCAAGTCTTGTGGCTGTTGGCATAGAATAGAAAGTAGTCGACGACCCAAAGATAAATTAGGTAGATTTAAAAAATTAGGAAAGGAGTTGTAAGTGTGGAAGAAACAAGAAAGTGCATTGAAATTTATATTACTAAAAAAGAAGGTGGTACAGAAGAAAACATAGAATTTAGAAACGTAATAGAAGATACACCAGAAAATGAAGAATGGATGAAAAGTGCTAGTGGTATTATAAAACAAGTTGTGTTTATATTATATAAATTACACGAGGAAGATATTGAGGAAAGTGAGGTGACATATAAAGATGACAAAAAGAGAACAAGAAGCGAATGATGTTTTACAAGATATAGCAAAAGATATTAAAGCTAAGCTACCAGAGAATTTTGGGTTTGCATTACTTGCATATGAGTTTGGAGAAGGTGATGATAAAAAAATGTTATATATTTCAAATTCACAAAGACAAGACGTTATGAATGCAATGGTTGAATTCTTACAAAAGAATTTAGACGACCCTAAAATGTTTGGAAAGGATGTATAGTTATGAGTAGTACCTGGAAAAAGTTACAAAAAGCAAGTGAAGATTTTGCTATCAAAAAGTATTATGAAAGTATGACCCCTAAGATGTATCAAGAGGGTATACAAAGAGCTATTAAAATGACGGAAGAAAGATTAACTAAAGAATATAACGCAGAGCTAGTGCGTATGGGGAAAGAATTTAATCGTAAACTTCAAGAGGGTACACTAATCGCAATGGACACCCTCGCTACGGAAATGGTTTACGAGTTGGGGAATATACTAGAATGTTATAAGGATGAGCCTGAATACTTAGACCAGAAGATAGATATTGTTCAAGGTATATATGAAACTGCTATAAAATCAATCGAAGATTATGCAAGTGATAAATATAAAAGTGATGTACAGGCTCAAAAAGTATTTGAAAAGAAAAAGAAAACCATTCAAAAAGTGTTTGGTATGGAGGCGAAATAATGAATAAAATTGATATTTTGTGCGACAGAGTAAACGAAAAATATAATTTAAGACGTCACCAAGTTGGTAGTGTGGAGCGTTATCAAGATATGTGGGAAACTTCGGTAGTACAAGTATGCAATCAATTTGGTGGAGTAAGAACTTTATTGAGTGGAGACGAAAAAACATTGACTACATATTTGCAGAATATATTAGACGATAAAACTATATTAAATTTTTGGGCTATATAAAATATTTAAGGAGGAAAACCTATGTTATTATACGATTTTGAGGTATTCAAACACGATACTCTATTGGGAGTATTAAACGAGGAGACAGGAGAAGTTACCCAGTTGTGGGACATTGATGAAATCAAATCGTTCACTAGAAAAAACTTAAAAAACATTTGGGTAGGTTATAACTCTGCGCATTATGACCATATATTGCTACACGGAATTCTGACTGGGAAATTAACCACCGAGGACAGAGTTTTTGCGTGTAGCAATTCTGTTATTCATGCACAGGATTATGATATACCAGTATTTAATGTATTAGGGAAATACGACATTACAGACTTTTATCAATCTCCAATATTAAGCTATGACGTTATGGGTGACGGTTCGTTCTTCTCATTGAAACAACTAGAAGGTTTTATTGGAATGAGTATAGTTGAAAGTGTTGTACCATTTAATATAGATAGAAAACTAACACAAGAAGAAAAAGACGACGTTGCAAAATATAACAGAGCTGATTTATTTGGTACATTAGAAAGATTTAAACAAAGAAAAAATACATTCAAAACTAAAATGTTACTTGTAAAAGAATTTGGACTACCTATAAATTATGTATGTAAAACAAACGCAAAATTAACTGAGACTATTCTATTATCACGTAATAAAGGTGTAAATACTAGAGCTAGAAAGAATTTTCAATTATCTACATTACCTTGTAATTGGGACGTACCAGAAATAAAAACAGTATTTGAATTTTTCTTAGGAGCGTTACGTGAGTTAGAAAAACATAAATGGGATACTAAAAAATGTGATAAAACAAAATTAAGTATGAATATAGATATATTAGGGGTAGAGCATACATTCGCACTTGGAGGAGTACACGGAGGAATTAAAAATTATATATGTAGACCAGAAGATGGAAAGAAAATTATATGGGTCGACGTGTCTTCACTATATCCTAATATATTAGTACAATGGGATTTATTATCAAGACAAATTGATAAACGTGGTGTTGAAGCATTTGGAGATATGGTTCAAGTTCGTATGGATATTAAAAAGAAAATGCACGACGAAGGATTAAGTAAAGAAGAAAAGAAAACATTAAAAGACCAAGCGGCAAGATACAAACTTATACTTAATACTACAAGTGGTTGTATGAAAGATAAGTACAAAAAGATTTATGACCCTGAATATAATACTAAAATGTGTATGTTAGGACAATTATCTTTATTAGATTTAATTTATAGACTTCATAATGCTAAACGTAAACCTAAACCAGCTTGGGCAAGAAATGAACTAGAAATTAACCCTGAAGGTAGTTATTTTAAACTCATTCAATCTAATACTGATGGTATTGCATTGGAATTATTGACTTCTGACGCAGAAGATATAATTGACCGAGTATGTAAAGATTGGGAAAAAGATTGGAGATTTAGTTTAGAGAAAACTGTTGCTGATAATTTATATGAAAAAGACGTTAACAACTATGTATTCAAAGATAGTGGAGGAAAGGTAAAAGTTAAAGGAGCGTATGTGACGAAATATGACGACGGTAATGAACAGAATACGCTATCAATTCTTGCTAAAGCTGTAGTTGAATATTTCTTAAACGGAGTAGATGTTAGGACAACTATTTGTAATCCAGAAAACCCAGCAACTGATTATCAGATGATTAAGAAGCTAGGGAATATGTACGATACCCCAACTTGGAAAAAAGAATCTGGAGATGAAATAGTACAGAAAGTGAATAGGATATTCCCGAGTGTGGATAAAACTCTTGGTGGATTATTCAAACACAAAAGAGATAAGGATATAGGTACTCTTGATAAAGTTGAAGGTACACCAGAACATGTATTAATCATTAACACTGATATACGTGGAAAGAAAATAGGAGACTTAGATAATATTGATTACGAATGGTATATTACAGAGGCACAAAAAAGAATAAACGATTTCTTGGGAATTAAACCAGAAAAAAAGACGAGGAAAAGGAAGGTGTCTTAATGATACATTTAAAGATTTATATAATAGCAATGCTTAGTGCTACAATGTTATTAAAATTAATTTATATGATTAAAAAAGATTTGACGAAAGACAATATAAATTATGCGATTATAACTTTTTTATTATTTTATCTTCCAATATTAATACATACGATTTTTTCTTAAAATTTATGATACACTATTGACTTTTGACTAAAAGTTGTGTATAATGTTTATAAAAGAAGGAGGTTATAATATGGACTTAGAAAAATTTAAAAAAGACAGGGATGAAGCACTTACGAGCGGAGACCCAGATAAAATGAAAGCATATTGTAAAAAGTATAATATAGATATGCCAGAAGACGAAAACACATTTTTAGCAGGTATGCACAAAGCTATTTGTCATATGTATCTAATGTCAAACAGTAAAGTTAGTTTAGACCAATATGAAAAAAGTTATAATTGGCTTATAGCAAACGGATATACACCGTCTATTACAGGAGGTGAAAAATGATGGATCCATTTTTAGACCTAATATTATATGATATTGACCCAGATAGTATGACAGAAGTTGAAAAAGAAATACTTTATGACGAAATGTACGAGGGAGGTGAGATAGATGTTTAGAAAACTTGCTGACGTACCAGAATGTTTAGGAAATATTAACGGAGTAGATTATGATGCAGACATATCTGTTAGAGCAATTAAAGATTATGGCACAATAACCAAAGGTAAAATATATCATGTACATAAGATAACAAGTTATGGAGACCCATTTGATGTATGGATAACAAATGACAAAGGAGAGGAAGAAGACTTCGGAGAATTTTATTTTGAAGATATAAATTAGTAGATAGAAAGGTAGGAAAACAATTATGTTTGGAAAAGAAAGAGAAGAAGAAAGAAGTGTAGCATATAATGTATACACTACAAGAGATTATTCAATATTCAAAAGATTAGTAGGAAATAGAGATATACCGGAGAGTAGAATTAGTAAGATAGTAGATAGTATTCAAAAAATAGGTTGGATACATAACCCTATCGTAGTAAATGAAAATATGGAAGTAATTGACGGTCAAGGTAGACTTACAGCACTTCAAAGATTAAAAATGTCAGTGGAGTATATCATAGCCCCAGGAGCAGGCACAAAAGAATGTGTTTATATGAATATGAATATGGTAAACTGGAAATTACCAGACTTTATCAAATCATACGCAGAACAAGGAAACGAAAATTATCAAAGATTATTAAAACTTATGAGTAAATATGCAAACGGAAACTTAGATATAATTTCAACAGCTGTTTACAGAGTATCAAAATCTAAACATAGAGATATAAAAGAAGGTATTTTACAATTAACTGAGGAGCAATACGAGGACGCAATACCTAGATTAGAGTTTATTAAACCTCTATTGGAAAGTATTGACGAAAAGAAAATACCAGGAAGTTTAGTAACACTTATGCAGACTGTTATTTATTACTTTGATTATCCAGAAGTTGATAAGAAAAGACTTGCTTATAGTGTAGAAAAATACATTTATAATGCAACACCTTGGGTATTAAATACAGACTGCGAAAGAGAAGTCGAAAATGTATATAACTATAATATGAAGTTAGAAGATAAAATTTCAATAGCCCACTTGGTTAAAGAAGAAAGAATGAGAAGACAATTAGAATTAAATAAAGCAAATCAAGAAAGAGCATTTGAAAGAACACAAAAAGGAGTACAAGGATTTATAAAATAGGAGGTATTGATATGGTAAAGGGTTGTAGGTCGTGTAAAAAATTTCCATGTGGCAGATCAAATTGCAACGTAGTTGTAACAGATGGTTGTGAACATTATTTAGAAGCTGGAGAAACTATGACGAATATTATAAATAATTCTTTGAATGATTTATGGTTATCTACTTTATACGACATTGAAACAAAATTCAATACTGATTATGGTGTGTATAAAATCAAAACGAAAACGGATTACATTGAATTAGAAATTCATACTGGAGGATGGTCAGAAAACGAAATTCTTATAAATAAAATAGAAAGTAGTATGTTTTGGACTTTCTTCTGGTATGAAAGCAGACGAGGTGGACATTATTTATTTAGAAAACCTAAACAAAAAAGAAAATATGAAAGAAGGAAATAACGGGAGGTTTTACTCCTTGGGAAAGATATGAGTATGGAGATGAGCCTGTTATGGGTGGATTGACTGCTTGTAATGTATATCAAAGAATAAAAAATCATTGAGAGGAGTATAAAATATGAAAAAGAAAATAATTAAAATTAACGAAGAAACATTTGAAATTACTGAAATGTTTGTAGACGTAGAGGAAGAAGAAGTAAAAGACGAAGCGGTTGGTGATGTAATATCCGACTTTGCTGAAGCTCTACGTAAAGCTATGGGTTGTACGTCTGATGAATTTTATGATAAATACCAAGCTATGAAAAAAGCAGAGGCAGAATTCAAAGAAGTATACGAACCGTTGAAAGCAAAAGTTATTAAATTACACGAAACACAAAACTTACCAAAGAATGTAATAGTAGGTGGGGCAAAATTAACTTATGTTTCTCCTAGTACAAGAAGCACAATAGATAG
>Ga0310690_10002546_pt1 | contig 29363 bp, 43 predicted proteins | sample AusTroGonzalo_MG_2_FD_207661 | JGI IMG/M metagenome (GOLD analysis project Ga0310690, IMG submission 207661) | Bovine rumen microbial communities from tropical cattle in Woodstock, Queensland, Australia - Gonzalo_04 (v2) (version 2) | ecosystem: Host-associated > Mammals > Digestive system >...
GCCTCGCGCGGATCGAGACTCCGCCGGAGCGGAAGCGGCTTTTAGGGAGCGGTCGTGGCTCCCCCATCCGCGCGAGGCGCATTGGTCGAGGAGGGCGCGCTCGATGGCCCAGCGCTCGCCCTGCTCGAGAGCGGTCTCCAGCTTGCCCTCGGCCTTATGGGCCCAGAAGTCGGCAGCGGCGGCCTTGGCTATCTCCTGGTCGCAGGCGGCGGCGTATTCGGGGTGCTGGTGGCAAAAGACGTTGAAGTGCTGGAGGGATTGGAAGCCCCGTGCCTGCGCGGTAAGGGTGCGATTGCCTCTAAAGCGGATGAAATCGGCCCGAAAATCCTCCGGTTCGCCGATTTCCACTTCGCATCCGCCCGAGTTGATGACCATTTCCGCTCAACCTTTAGTTTCTTTTAGGTTTTCGCCTAAAGAGAGCCGCCGGGCGCTAGGAGTCGGAAAGAGAGACGACGAAGGAAACCGCCACCTAGCGCACCAGGCGGCGGAGGGTTCCTGGAGAGAGAATGGGATCAAGAGACCTTCGCCGTCCTTCTCAAAAGGTAGGGCGGCTAAAGGTGGTAATCTGTCGTTTTGTTAATTCTTATTCAATAGGCCTACGAGCGATTTTGAGGCCACTTCTAGCCCGTTTAGTGCTGGGCGGTGTCCTTGACCGAGGAGACACTATCTCGGGCTTCTGCGGTATCCGCTGCGCGCGTGGTGCCGTATTTGGCGACGGCCTCCTGGATGGCCAGCTGCATTAGGAACGCCTGCCGTTCGAGCTCCTTGTCGGTGAAGCAGGGGCAGCAGGTGTCGTTCTTGCCGGTGACCTTCTTGGCGACGTTGAGCGCGAAGCCGAGGTTGATGCCGACGATGATCCCGATGAGGAGGAGGATGGCCGAGTAGCGAGCGCCGTTTTTGACCTGGAGCCAGAAGCGCATCGCGGAGTCGTGGAAGTCGTGCATTTGTCGGTCTCCTTTTACCTGCGAAAATGGTAGCAAAAAATACCCCTGCGAATTTCCTTTTTGCAAAACTCCTTCTGGTGTATAAAACCTCGATAAGGTTCCCCCTCGCAAGCTGCCCTTACGGGCTTGCTCGGGGATTGCTTGTTTGCTTGCTTGCTTGTATGATTTTTCACCGATTTTCCACTCGATTTATTTCTCGATTTACGAGACGATTTTTCAAACGATTTTCAAGACGATTTTTATTTGGGGGATTTGATGTAGAAAAGCCCCTCCGAAGAGGGGCGCTGGGAGGGTGTTATCAAGGCATCTCTTTAGGGCTTCTGGGGCTCGTCGCGCCGCTCGTCCAGGGAGTCGGCGTAGGCGGTGCGAGCCGCGTCCACCATCAAGCGGAGCTCCCGCTTGGCGTCGGTGAGGTTGTCGAACTTCTCCGCGATGAGGAGGGCGGCGGCCATCCCCACCACCACGCCGTAACCGGTGGAAGGGTCATCCGCCTTGAAGAGGGCGGTGAGCTTCTCCAATACCGCTCCCCCGTCCGCGAGCTGCTCCTTGAGCCGCACCTTGCGCTGGATGCGCTTCAGCTGCTCCTCGATGTAATCGCTCATCTGCCTACTCCTTTGGCCCGCTGGGGCCGTCTAATCCTCTAACACTTCGCCACGCCGCCGCAGAGGGGCCTTGTGGCCGTTTTCTGCCTCTCCCCCGTGTAGTCCACTAGCCAAGGCCTAAACGGGTTTGCGCGGGCTCCTACGCGGCTCGCAGTTTCAGCCGGTTGCGCTTCGCCCAGGCGGCCAGGGCCGCGCGCTCCTCGGCGGTGGCGAGATAGTCCTTCTTCTCCTCGTCGCCGTAAAATTGGCCAATCCTCCAGCTATTCCCCACGGGCCGCAGCTCGCAGGTAGCCGTCGGGCCGCAGGCGGTGCCCAAAAATACGAGCACGCACTCGCCCTTGATCACCTTGGTGGCGTAGTCCATATCTACGAGGCATTGGTGGAGCGCTTTCGCCTGGGCCTTGAACTCCGCGAACGTGGCCGGCACCCATACCGAGAAGCCGCCCACCACGGCACGCTTGAACGCCCCGGCGATCCTCCGCAGCGCCTCGGCCCGCTGCCGGGTCTCCCGCTTCTTTCGGTTGGATGCGATTCGCTCGACGGCGCGCCGACGGGCCGCGAAGTCGCCCGGAAAGTGCCAATAAGGGTCTTTGAGGTCTTTCCCGACGTTCCGGGCGGCGGTGAGATATTCGAGGTATTCATACCTCGGCACTCCCCTCGCCTCGGCGTAGGCCCATTCGGGGTAGCTCATCTTGGGGTGGCTCGCCTGCCACTTCTCCCACGCCTCGGGCTCGATCCCGTGCTTGAGACAGGCCATGGCGCAGGAGAGACCGAAGTCGCCCCGCGTGGAGGCCCAGGCAATCACCCTCTTCTGCGTGGCCGCAGAGAGGCGCAGGAGCCCCGAGGAGTGGGCCAGCCGGTGGAGGCCCGCCCCCACCAGGAGCTCGACCTCCGGGGCCCTCGAGAACGTCCGCAGGAGCTCGAAGATTTGCACGCCGGTGTAGCCCGCCGCCACCGCCTTGTCGAGGCACCAGCGGAAAGCGGGGCGCGCGGCCTTGATTGTCTCCGCGTCCTCCGGGGTGAGGTGATCCCAGCAAGCGCCGTTTTTGGGGCCGCCCGGTGCCCAGGGCTCCACGCCATACCGCCCGCCCTCGTCGTGGGGGTCGTCGGGGGCGATGAAGAGCCAGCCGGCGATGCTCGAATAGACGAGGTTGCGGCACTCGGTGCTCCCGTCCTCCCACTCCCGGAAAACGGCCAGCGGAGCGCGCGGGGCTTTCGAGCCTTTGGCGGTCGCATAGACCTCCCGGCAGAGCCGCCCCTCGACGAGGCGCACGCGCTGGGTGCGGTTGAAGTAGTGCATTAGCCCACTCCCCCGAAGAGGTCGAGCTGCTGGAGCGCAGGAGCCGGGGAGGGGGTCTCCGCCTTGACGGCGGGGGCCGGGGTCGCCTTGCGGGCCGTGCGCTTTTTCGGCTTGGCCGTGGCGGTGGCGTCCTTCTCCGCTTCGCCGTCCACGAAATAGTCGCGGGCCCAGCGGAATACCTGCTCGTGCCAAATCGCGCCCGGCTGCCCGTGGAGCGCCTCGCGGGCCTTTTCCACGATCCACCTCCAGCAGGAGCCCACCTTCTCGGGCTTGAACTTCTCGGCCAGGGCCGCGTCGGTGGTCGCCCACTCTTCGAGCTGGGCTTTCACCAGCTCCTCGGGGTCTTTCGTCTCGATCATTCGTCGTCTCCTTTTTGGGTGTTTTTCGGTGCCAGCGCCGATAGGTAGGCCTCTTCGAGCTGCCGGAAGTCGGCAGCGGAGGCAAGAGCCGCCTCCTTCACCGCCTCGGCACCCTCCAGCTGCTTCACGATCCAGATGCAATACCGCACGAAAGCCGAGGCCTCGGCGAAGCCAAAAGCCCGGGCCGTCTTGTAGAGCGCATCCCACTCGCCCGTGGTGAGCCAAAGGCCGTGGGCCTCGCGGTCAAGTTTCGGTGGTTTTACGCTGGCCATCGCCAAATCCTCCACAAATGCCGTAGCGCTTGTAAAACTCGGACTCTTCGCCCTTGAGGAAGTCGCCGCTCGTGGCGCATTTGTTGTAGAAGGTGATATACTCCTTCAGCTCCTCCAGCCGCTCGTCGAGGCGGTAGTCGAGGCAGCGGATTTGCCGGGCCGCCCACTCGGGATCGGCGGAGGAGTCCTCCACCACCTGCACGGAGCGGGCCTGCGCCTCCTTCGCATCCTCGAGAGCCCGGTAGAGGTCTCGCTGGTATTCAAAGAGGTCTCGCCGGATGCGGAAAATCTCGGCCCGCACCTCGCCCTCGGGCATAGCCGCCCCGAGGGTATGCAGGTCTCCGCAGACCGCCTCAAGGCGGCCAAACATCTCGCGCTGGTTCACTTGTCGGCCTCCTCGATTGTCGCGATGTGGTAATGCGTTTTGTCGCACGGCGCATAGAGGAGGTCAAGCCGGACGCAGATTTTCCCGGCGTAGTTGTCCGCAAGCGGCCCCTCGATGATTGGCGCGCGCTTCGCGATGGCGGCAAATGGGAATGAGAATCGGATAACCTCACCCACCTTGCCGTCGATGTCCTTGATCGCCGCGTCAAGCGCCAGCTCTGCGTGCTCGCGGAGATATTTCTTTGTCCGCTTCGACCGCTTTGCGGCGGCGGCGAAGTCATAGCACTCGAGTAGCCGGAGCTTCGCTTCTTCGATTGTGAGCATCACTTCTTTGCCTCCTTCGGGAAGCGCTCGGGGAAAACCGAGCGGAGGAAGTTGTGGTAGAGGAGCTCGTCGGCCTTGTGCATCGAGACGAACGGCACGCGCAGGGCCTTTGCCCGCTTCTTGAGGAGGTGAGACCGCCGGGCGGCCACGGGGCAGAAGTCGCGGAAGTTGTGCGCCCTAGCGATGCGCCCGTAGATTTCCCGCTGGACAATCGGCCCACGGAAGAGCGTGGAGAGCACCTGAGCGTCCTCTTCGGCAGTCCACGGCAGATAGCCGAAATCCTGCCACATCGCGGAGTTGCGGGCGAAACGGCGGAGTTTCTCGGCCTCCTTCCGGCACCGCTCGCTCTTGGGCTTGAAGCGCCCTTTGCGGATGCGCCAGATGTGGCTTTTCACGGCCCCGCAGGTGCGCCCCGTGCCGAAGAGGGCTTGCACCTCGTCGCAGATGGAGTCTCGGTTTTTGCCTTGATTGGTGCGCAGGAGGATGAGATACTCCTCCTCCTCGCTCATCGGCACCACTTTTGAGCCCTTGATCACTTCTCCCCCTCCCCGCGCTTGAGCTCGCCCGCCGCGTCCACGAAATACTGCTTGCACTTCGGGCAGTAGTAGGTGTAACCGTCCATATGCGCGGCACGCGGCGAGGAGGTTCCGCACTTCGGGCACGGGTGCATCCAGATGCCGGGGTGCTTCTCCTCCGCTTCCGGCGTTTCGGGCTTGGCCTCCTCCTCCGGCGCGGCGAGGTCGAGGAGGATGTCACGGAGGAAGTCTCCGCATTTACCCACCTCGTCAAGGTTAAACGGAAGTCTATCTTCCGCGACAATTTTCGCAAGCGAAGCCATAATATCGCGTGTATGTATCAGCCGTTCGCAGATTTCACGCTTGGTCATTTCGTGGCCTCCTTACACTTCTTACGCCCGGCGCCTATCCCGTATTGTAAGGCAATAGCGCTATTTAGCGCGCGGTCTCCACCGATAATGTTTAGCGTCGTTTGTGCGTGTGCATACGAGGCCGCGTCGAACGCGTTTGCGCAAGGGTCCGCGTTATCGTTGTGCGCATTGTCGGAGACACACGCCGCGATAACAAATGCGGACAACCCGGCAACGACAATAGCGGCAATCTCGGACGCGGTTTTAATCAACTCAAACGCCCTAATGGCGGTGAATCTCATTCGTCCTCCTCCTTCGCGGGCGCGTTCGCCCAGCGGAGAAACTTCTCTTTGCACCCGAAAAGGAAAGCGAGCTTCTCGTCGTAGGGCTCGCCGAAGCACATCTTCTCGTTCTCGGCTTCGCTCGCGGCGCAGATTTTCCGGCACCCTTCGGGGCAGTAGGTGCAATTGCCTAGCTCGCTATTGTCGGTCTCGATGAGGTCGCCTAGCATATCCGGCGTGAGCTGGTCGCGCCAGACGTCGAAGTTCGTACGGGTCATTTGGCGGCCTCCTTCTCGGGCTTCTCCTCGACCACGATCCGCTCCTCCGCTTCGATGCGGATGCTCAAGAGCGGGTGCGACTCCGCCTTGGAGGCGAGAGCCACCACCGCGTCGGCGAGGGCTTTGGCGTCCTTGTAGTTGGCGAATTTGCCGATGTTGATGCTGCCGTTGGCGCGGTAGCCGATGATGCGCAGGGCGTATTTCATTCGCCGTCCTCCTCTTCGCCGTAGTTTTCGCGTGAGTAGTCCAGCTCCTGGGGCTTGCCCTCCCAATCCTCGTCGGCGGGGTCGAAGCCGTCGCGGTAGTCGGGCTTGGGGCCCTTCTGCTTCTTTTCCTTCATTTGCCGTCCTCCTTCTTGCTCTTGGGCCTCCCCCGCTTGCCGGAGGCGTTCCCGGCGTGGGAATACCGGCGCATCCGTCTCTTGGTGCTCTCCACGATCTCCTGGGCGGCGGTGTCGGTGGGGTCATCCACTTGGCAGGCCAGCTCGAGAGCCAGGCCCTTGATCCACTCGTGCACGGCCACGCTCACCTCTTCGCCCTTCTTGCCCTTCTCGCGGGCCTCGCCCTCCACCTCGTTGAGGCGGCGCAGGAGGAGCCCCGTGTCGAGCGCATACCAAATCGGGCGCTCTTCGATGGGCTTCTCGGTCTCCCGCACGAGCTTCACCGGCGCGGGGCCTGCGCTAATTCTTGCGAGCATTGGCCACCTCCTCCTCGAGGGTCTTGGCGACGTTCCAGCCGTGGGAGACGAGGAGCCGCAGGGCCCGAGCGATCTTGTTGATTTCCCCGCCCTTGGAGTCGGGGTGGCGCAGGAGGATGGCGAAAGCCGCCTCTCCCGCCTTGCGCATCCCGTCGAGGATTTCGGCGGCGTCGGTCTCGTCGGTGCGCTGCTTGGTGGAGTGAATTTGCAGGTTCATTCGGCCACCTCCTGCGTCTTGCGGGTCTTGCAGGCCATCACCCGGACGCACTCGCGGGAGTGGCGTCGGAGCACGCGCTTGAGAGCCGGGCTCGGCCAGAGGAGCGAGAGCCGCCCCTGGGCCGCTTCGAGCCGCACGACGGCGAGCTCCTTCTGCGTCCATTTGTTGTAAATCCTCTGCTTCATCGGTCAAATCCTCCGCGTTTCGTTTTCGTGGTTTCTGCGCCTGGTCTCCTCGAGGCGCGCTTTTCTCTTCTTTTCGAGCATCTTCTGGAAGCGCTCGATCTCCTCCTCGCGCTCGTCTCGCTTGGCCGCGCCGGTCGCCTCGGCTTCCTTGCGCTCGGGGCTCTTGATGGCGAACTGGACGCGGAGCGCGCGCACCCTTTCGCGGTAGGCGTAGAAGGTGCGGGTGTTGCGTGGGAAAGCGGCTTGGAACTCGGGCCACGTCTTGACGATGCTCTCCTCGAGGTGGTCGAGGATCCAGAGGCGCTCCTTCAGCGGATACGGCATATAGCCCTCCTCTCGCCGGCGGGGCGCGCCGCGTCCTTCCGCTCCTGCCGCCAAATGGCCTGGCAGATGGAATTGGTGTTGTGGCCGCTGGAGCGCAGAGCGTCCATCAGCAGGAGCACGCGGTCTCGGTGCATCGAGATTTCGCGCATCATCTCCCGCTCGGCAGGGGTAAAACTCTTCCCGCTCATCGCTCTACTCCTCCCCGAAGAGGCAGGTCTGCCTCCCCGGCTTTTGGAGTTCGCGGGCCACCTCCTCGGCGTGCCGTTCGCGCAGCTCGTCGAGAAAGTCGCGGGCGCGCTCGTCGCGTGGCATCCGCATCCGCTGGATGGCCTTGCGCATCTGCTTCTCCAGCTCGGCGGTCTCCTTGGGATCGGGCTTTTTCACTTGGCCGCCCTCCGTCTCTGGATGGAGAGCCGGTGTAGGGAGAGCATCGTCTCCCCTACCCTCTTGGCCGCCGCCCACCCTTCGGCCCCGTAGGGGGTGCCGGAGAGGGAGTTGGCGAGGGCCACGGCCCGATTGTGGATGGAGGCCGCCTGGAGCGCCCGCTCGGTGATGGCGGGCGTGGAGCGGAAGAGCCGCCCGAGAGGCCCCACGCGGAGGGCGTCGGAGGCCTTGACGAGGTGCTGGGCCAGCATCGCCCCCGTGGAGGGCGAGATGCAAATCCAGGGCTTTGGCTTGTTTCGCATCGTGGGCCTCCTAGAACGGCAGGGGCTCGTCGCCCAAAACGTCGGTGAAGGAAGGAGCGGGCTCGCTCTCGTAGTCCTGCCGGGAGGGCATCGCGGAGGCGACGCGGTGCGCGGCCCCGACATTGCCGTAGGTCGCCCCGCCGGAGGTGTAGCCGTCCTGCTGCTGCCCCCGCTTGTCAAGCATCTGGATGGAGCTCGCCACCACTTCGGTCGTGTAGCGGTCATTGCCGTTCTTGTCCTGCCATTTGCGGGTCTGGATTTTGCCCTCCACGAAAACGCAGGAGCCCTTGTGGAGGTAGTCCTTCGCCACGTCGGCCAGCTTGTGCCAGGCCACGACGTTGATCCACTCTGTGCGCTCCGTGGCCTCTTCGCCACGGGGCTTGTATTTCTCGGTCACGGCCACCGAGAAATTGGCCACGGGGGCGCTCCCCGCCTGCCGCACCTCGGGATCCCTCCCGAGATTGCCGATGATCATCACCTTGTTGAGACTCGCCATTTTAGACCTCCGTGGTAGAGTTGGCCCACGCCAAAAAGCGCTCGGCGCAGGTGCGGATTTCGATCCTTTGCTGGAAGGTCTTGCACCACGCCCGAGCCGGGCAGCCGGTGGAGCAAGAGAGACCTTCTCGGGTGCCGAGGCCGTTGGGCCGGATAAAGAACTCCGGCCCGATGACCTTCACCCACCGCTTGAAGTTGGTGGCTTTAGGCATTTTCGCCCCCTTCGGTCCGTTTCTGGGCGTTCCAGAGCTCGAGGAGCACGGCCTTGACCTCGCTCGGGAGGAACTGCTCGCCGCCGAACTTCTCGCAGGCCTTGGCCTTGAGCTCTTCGGCGGTGGCCCCCATCGCGGCGGCGTCGCGGGCCTGGTCGATCCAGTCGGAGACCTCTTCGGCGGGAGAGACCGGCACGGCCTCCACCTCCTTCACGCCTGCGGCCTTTTCGGCGGCTTCCTTGAGGGCTTCCTTGGCGCTCTTCCGCACGGCGGGAGCGGAAACGTCGGCGACGGCGATTGCATCGGCGGCATTGGGCTGCTTTTCCTGCTCCATATCCTCGGCCTCCTCGATGGCGTAGACGCCCTCGATGACGACGGGGAAAACGGCGCGCACGCCCTCGGAGATGCAGCGGGCGCGGAGCATCTGCTGCGGGAAGCGCGCCCAGGTGGGGCTCTTGAGCTGGGCCTTGGCGGCGCGTTCAGCCGTCCAGCGCACCTCCAGCTCGCCTCCCTGCGGGTGCGAGAAGATGCCCGCCACCTCGGTGTCGCTGCTCTTCGTCCAGCGGACGGAGCCGCCGGCCTTCTGGAACCGGGCGAGCATCGCGTCGGCCCGGAGGGCGGGCTTGCCGTTGATGATGTGATACTCTTTGGCCGCCGTGGCGGGGTGCCGCCCTTCGGCCTGGGCCACGAGCATCAGCGCGGCGACCTGGGTGGGGTTGGAGAGGCCGAAGAGACTGCTCTTGGCAATCGTCTCGGCCATCTTCTGGATGTCGTCCATCGTTGCGATAGCGCTCATTTTCTCTCTCCTTTACTTGGCGAGCCGGAACACTCGGGCCCCGGGCTTGGTGGTGGTGTATTCGGCGACGAGCTCCTCGGAGGGCTCGAGGTGGGTGGCCAGCGCCTGCCAGTCCGTCTTGGCGCTGGGCTTGTTGTTTTTCCAGGTGGCGAGCTTCTGGAGCCCGAAGCGGAGCTCTTCGGCGTCGCCCATCGCGGCCATCAGCTTGCCCTTGAGGTCATCGGCCTGGGCCTCCTTGGCCTTGATCTCGGCGTTGAGCGCCTTGAGGTCGGCGGCCACCTGGGCGAGGGCCTCGTCGGCCTCGACGATCTTGCCGGGCTCGTGGGCCTCCCAGAGCTTGCGGCAGTCGGCCTCGGAGGTCGGGGCCGGAGGGATGCGCTTCTCGACGTGCTCGGCCCAGAAGCGCTCCACGGCCTCCTGCATCGTCTTGATGAGCTCGGCGTCCTTCTCGACGTGGTAGATGCGGAAGCTCTTGCCGAAGCCGAGGAAGAGGGCCGCCACGTCGGCGTGCTCGAGGCGCTCGTCGAGCCCGAGGTAGTGCTGCACCTGCGCCAGGTAGTGCTCGGGCACCTCTTCCCACTCTTCGGAGGAGGAAGTCTTGCACTCGAGGAAGCGGGAGGTGCGGATTTCGCCCTGGTGGGCCGCGATCTTCTCCCCTTCGGGGATGACGAGGCGGTCGAGATTGCCGATGGAGTGCCCCTTCTGGAGAAGGGAGTTGAAGCGCACGACCTTGAGCCCGGTGTCTCGCTCGTAGGAGCGTGCGACGTAATCCTCCAGCTCGGTGCCGATGCGCATCGCCTCGGTCTCGGGCTGGTCATTCGGCGCGCCCACCTTGTCGTAGTAAACGTCGAGGGGCGTTTTCCAGGGGGAGAGGCCGAGGATAGCGGCCACGTCCGAGCCGCCGATCCCCTGCCGACGGCGCTTGAGCCATTCTTCGCGGGTGAGAGTTGCCATTGTTTCGTCTCCTTTTTGTGGTGGTGTCAGTTGAAGAGGATTTCCTTCGCCACGGCCCCGGCGAAAGCGAGGGCGGCGAGGGTGAAGGTGAGGGCCCAGCCGAGGTTTTCCCGGCGGGCTTCGGCGGCGTCGAGGGCCGCGAAATCTTCGGAGGTCATCGGCACCCAATACCAGCCGCTCCGGCGGTAGGTCTGGGCCCCGAGGGTGAGCGTGTCGGAGGTGAAGGAGCGCATCGTTAGGCCTCCTTTGCGGCGCTGGGGAGCGCGTTCACCTCGGCATAGACGCCGGGGATGGTCTCGCGGAGGATGTAGGCGATGGTCTCGACGGCGCGGGCATCGTCATCGGGCAGCGTGGCGAGGACGTAGCCCGTGGCCTTGTCGGCCTTGGCGAAAATGACGTAGTGGAGCTTGTCGCCCTCCCCCACCCTGCGGGCGATGGAGCCCTCGGGCTGGATGCGGCGGAGCACTTCCTTCTCGAGCGAGGTGTCCTCGGGCTTGGCGAAGGTGGCCTCGACCTCGTGGCCGTAGCCGATGCGCGCGATGAAAATCTTGGTCTTGAACATTCTCGTCTCCTTGTTTTTTTTCAAAGAGACGAGCGGGCCGAACTTGTTTAAGTTTTTATTGTGTCGCTACGTATGTATTATGTTTACTTGCGTTGCGACACTTTTAAAGAGGGCCCGCTCGCCCTTCAAGACAAAGGATAGCAAACTTTCGCATCATCGGCGCAAAAATTTTTATAAAAATTTCGGGAGGAGTCTCCCCATTATATAGAGGGGATTTCGGCCAATTCGGCCACCGCAGAGGGCTCCCCGGAGACGAGCTCGGCCTCCACGCTCATCCGGGGCACGACGGCCCAGGAGTCGTCGGGCAAGACTCCGGCGTCCACGAGCAGGTCTAGGACGGAGGATAGCGCGTTGTCGAGGTCTCGCCGGTGGCGGTCGGCTAGGAAGATGCGGAGCCGCAGCTCGAGGGGTGCCGCAAGCGGCGGCAGGCCCGCCACCTGGGCCCGCACGGAGCCGAGGTTGGCCTTGTGCCATTCGCGGTATTGGGCCGAAGGGATGTTGAGCGCCCTGCCCCTCCCCCGCCCCACCACTAGGCGGGAGTTTTTCTTGCTCGGGATCGGGGCGGTCAAGCGGATGATCATTTGGCGAGCCACTTGAAGTCGCACAGCTCTCGGTCGCCGTTGAGGTCGGTTTCGGTGGCCTCCCAGGCGGAGTCGCCGAACCACGCCACGGCCTTGAAATAGCACCACGCCTTGAAGGAGCCGACGCCGTAGTGTAGCAGGAGCGTGTGGAAGAGCTCGTCGGCGAAGTCCTTGCTCGTCCAGTGCGTGGAGTAGAGCATATCGTGCACCTGCGAGGCGATGAGCACGCCGAAGTCGCCCGAGCCGTTGTCAAAGGCACCGCGGAGGGCACGGGGCACGCTGGCGAGGTCTGTCCAGTATCCGCGCTTGATGCCGACGCGGAGCACGCCCTCGCCCTTGAGGACAATCGCCGCCACCCAATCGGCGGCGTATTCCCACTTGTCGCCGCTCGGTAGCTTGCGGAGGAGCGGGGCCGAGGCCTCGACGCTGCGCACCTTCATAGCATCTCCCCCGTTTTGAGGTAGTGGAAGAGCGCGATTTCGCACCGCTCCTCGGCGGTCAGTTTTCGGGAGCGCAAAAGGCGGGCGACGGATCCCGTAGCAAACGCCCGAGCGCGTCGGCGATGGGGACGCCTGCGCTTGGCTGGAGCCGCCGCAGTTTTCACTTCGCGCCCTCCAACGTCCCCCGCCTTTGTCGGCGCGCCGATCCTCACGGCGGTTTTCCAATCCCCGTCGCGGTCGCGCCACCATTCGGCCGGCGTCCATAGCGTCGCCGCGAGGTATTCGCGCTCGTTCACTTCGCGCCCTCCAGCTTCTCCAGCGCGCCGCGGATCCACTGCACGTCCGCCTCCACGCGCGTCAGCCGCTCCTCCACGGAGCGCAGACGGGCGAAGAGTTCGGCGTTGTCGCGCTGGGCGTCGCAGTTGCTTTTGGCGAGCGAGGCCAGGCCGTAGAGCGCGAGTAGCGCGGCGAAGCCCACGGGGCCGAGATACGGAGACAGAGCCGACAAATCCATAGCGCCTCCCGCCTACTCGTAGAATACTTCCGTATAGGGAAGGGGCAGATAGTTGTAGTTGTAATTCCAATCGGAAGAAGTCGTGGATGCGGGAAGGGTTGTAATCGTCCTATCGCTCCAAACGAAACCCGAGCGGGAGCCCGTGTTGGAAAACAAAAAAGTAGTGGTGACGCCAATGGACGGCGGAAGAGTCCACGATTGAGTCACGCCGCTACCGACAGAACGGATGAACGCGATGCGGTTGCCGATGTAGCACTCGCTAGCCAAATGCCCTATAAAAATGATTTCGTCGCCGACGGAAAGCGGAGTAGTAAACTCATACATGAGTTCGCCGCCGCCGACAATTGAACACGTGCTAGTCTTGCCGAGAAGAGTAAGAGCGCGATTTGAGCGCATGGCGTAGATGCCGAGTTCGTTCGTCGTGGGAATTTTTTCAGCGCCGAAAGTTCCAATAAGAACCTTTTTGACTCTGCAATTTCGCAATGCCGTTCGGCCAAACCAACAGAACGTTTGAGGCGTTGGGATGTTGTATTCTACCCACCCGGGAACCATAGGCCCGAACGGGATTAGAATTCCCGTCGAGCCGCCCCCTCCGCCGCCGCCCGGCGCGGCCCACGCGGGCGCACCGTTGACCATCGTCAGCACGTTGCCGTCCGTTCCCGCGCCGAGGCGGTCGGGAGTTCCCGACGCGCCGCCGACGATGATGTCCCCCGCCGTCGTCATGGGGTTGCTCATTCCCTCCGCGTCAGCCGCCCAGCCGGGCGTCCCGTCCGCGCCGATTTTCAGCACCTGCCCCGTCGTTCCCGCGCCGATCCGGGCGGGCTCGCCGTCCGTGGTGCCCACGATGAGGTCGCCCTCCGTGGTCATCGGGTTGCTCATCCCCGCCGTGTCCGCGCCCCACGCGGGAGCCCCGGAAACGACCTTGAGCACCTGCCCCTCGGTGCCGATCGGGAGCGCCGTAGCCGTGCCGCCCGTGCCGCCGACGATCAGGTCGCCGGGGTTCTGCATCGGGTTGTCCATCCCCTCGGCGTTGGTCGCCTTGACGTTATCCCACTCGCCCGCCGTCGCCCCGAGCGCGTCCTTCACGACGAGCTTGTAGGAGAGGGAGGAGTCGAGGAGGAAGTCGGCGCAGCCGTTGGAGTCGATGGATACCCAGGAGCCGAGCTCCACGCCGTCCTCGTTGAAGAGCGGAGCGGGGATGGAGGAGCCGGCGCGGTAGGCGTAGAGCTTGCCGCCTGCGGCGCTCTGGCCGTCGAAGAGCGGAAGGAGCCCGGAGAAGTTGGGAGCGTAGAAGTGGGCCATCGGTTAGCTCTCCTTCGAGAAGTTGAAGCGGATGCTCCAGATAGTGTCTGCCCCGGCGGCGTTGCCGTCGTAGGTGAGCGCCCGGATGCCGTTGGTGATGCCTTGCGTGTAGCAGGCCTTGGAGGTGCAGGAGGCGAAGCCGGTGCGGAGGGTGGTCGCCGCGACGAGGGGCGCGGTATTGCCGCCCTGGGAGCCGTCGGTGCAGTCAAGGGAGGCCCCCGTGCCGCCCGCACGCACTTCTCCCTCGGTCTGCGGCCAGTAGGCGGTGCTCGGGCTTCGCTGCGCGGAGACCGGCTGATTTTCCGCGATGCGGCAGGCCCCGGCCCAGCTGGTCACGCCGGAGAGGTCGAGCGCAGCCCCCGCGCCGGTGTAGGTGTTGCGCAGGAGGAGCACGTCGCCCATATCGCCAGAGAGCACGAGCTGCGTGTCAAAGACGCAATCGGTGGCGGCGAGGTTCTGCGCCGAGAAGGTGCCGGAGACCTCGCAGGCGTAGAGCGCGGGCTTGGCCCATACGCCGAGAGCGCCCTGCCCAAAGGCGACGCCGCTCCCGAAGGAAAGGCGGCAGTTGCGATAGGTGGGCTCGCCGCCGTTGATGGTGAGACTATCCGCGAAGGAGACCTCGCCATTTTCCACCTCTACGATGCCGGGGGTGGTGCCGGAGGCGTAGGTGCGGCCCTCCAAATCCACGACTCCCCCATTAGCCGCCGCCACGATGCGCACGGCCTCGTCGCCGATGGTGGCGAAGTGCTTGGCCTTGGGCTGCTTGAGCGGGTCGGAGGCGATGAGCTTGCCGCCCTGGTAGAAGGAGAGCGTGCCGAAAATCGGGGCCTCGGAGACCACGCCGGAGATGGTCACGTCGGCGGCGAAGGAGTCGGTGGTCACGGAGACGAGACCGCCGCCCGGCACGCCGTAGAGGGTGATGCCGGTGTAGTCGGGGTAATACGAGCCCGCGTGGGAGGCAATGCCCCAATCCGCGTCCACGAGCACGTCGGCGGTCACGGAGCCGGAGCGGCCCAAAGAGAGCGCCGAAGTGTAGGCCTTGCCGATGGTGAAGGTGCCCCACTGGAGCTCGGCCTTGCCGCCCACGGAGACAAGCTCGCCGATGGTCACAGAGCGGGCCGTGCTGGTGGCCACATCGTAGGCGTCAATGGGCGTATCGTAATCCCACGCCTCGACCTCGATGCGGGCAATGTTCTGCGCGAGATTGACGGGGCCGGAGACGCGGAGGGTGCCGTTCGCGGGAGCCCAGGCCACGTCGTTGCCGCCGCCCGGCCCCACTTCGCCCGGAGCCCAGCCCTCGTTCCAAAGGGAGCGCACGGACTCGGAGCCGGTGTAGGCGGTGAAGTCGAGGAGCACCTTGCCAACGCTATCGGAGTCGTTGGCCCCGGCGGTGAGCTCGATGTCAATCCACTCGAAGGGCTTGAGCGAGAAGAGCGTGCCCGCCGTCTCGTTGATGAAGGAGACCCCGGCCCGCAGGCGCAGGCCGTAGCAAGAGGCGGTGCCTGCGGAGACCTTGTAGCGCCCCGCCGGAATGGTGATGCCCGCATAGCGAGCCGAGCCCGCGATGGCAGCCGCCACGATCATCGGGCGGTTGTCGCGGTCGCCGCCGGGGATAGCCCCGAAGGCGCGCACGTCAATGTCGCCCTCGGGCTCCCATTCCCAATAGCGCCCGCCACCGAGGGCCGCAATCCAGGTGCCCCCGTTGTCGGTGATGGAGCCGTCCTTGAGGGTGAAGAGACGGCTCGGGGAGTCGCCCTGGGCGTAGTAGCCGGAGACCGCCACGACGGCCCCGGCGCTCATCTGCGAGCAATCCAGGAGCCGCAGGTCGGCGATGCTGGTCACGGAGGGCAGCGCCTGCGCTCCCCCGCTCCCCCGCACTTTCCACGAGCGCACGAGACGCCAGTCCGTGCCGGGGAAGTCGTCGGGATCATAGACCGCGCCGGGCACGTTGGGGGCGTAGAGCTTCAGCTCGGAGACGCCCTCCCCGAGGTAGGCCTCGGTTTCGGCGTAGCCGTCGGAGCCGATGCCGATCGGGTCGGAGAGCGCTGTGCCGTCGGCAGCATACATCGCTTTGAAGATGCTGCTCCCCGGCAGGTAGCAGGCGAGGAGGCCTCCGGCGCACGGCTTGCCCGTCTCGTCGGTGAAGAGGCCCCCGCAAGTGGTGAGGTCGTTGAGCTGCATCTTGCGCCCCCGTGGCGTGGTGGTGGTCTAGTCTTCGATCCCGAGCATCTGGGCCTCGGTCTTGGGAGCCGGGGCCGCCTCTTCGGGCTCCCCTTCTCCTTCGGCCTCTTCGCCCTCTTCGGCGATTTCGGGCTCCCCGGCTTCGTGCCAGGCCATCACCTCGGCGAGGTATTCCTGGGCGTCGTCGCCGGCGAGGTTGGCGGTGGCCACCTGCTGCGCTTCGGCGTCGTCGGCCCAGGGCGTGCGGGCCTTTTCATAGCGCACGCACATCGCCATCACCTCCTCGCGGGAGAGCTGGGCTTCGCCGCCTTCGGCGGCTTCGGGAGCGGTTTCCGCCGTTTCGGGAGCGGCGGCGGGCTTTTCGTCGGCAATGCCGAGCATTTCTTCTTCGGTCATTTTGCTTCTCCTTTGGAGTAGATGCCAGCAAGGAAAGAGTCGATGTTTCGGGCCGCCTTGGCGGTCGGCGTGTCCGTGTCCTCGTAGTTTTCGGAGACGCGTTTGATGATGTCGGCGGCGCTTACGGCGGAGGTGCCGAACTTCCCGCCCGGCACTTCGGGCAATGCGAGGAGACGGCGGGCGGCCAGCTCTTCGGCGGTTTTCGGCACGAGGAGGTCGCCGACGTTGTAGAGCCCCTGCATCGTGTAGTCGAACGCCTTGGAGGCCTTGAGCGGTGCCTTGACGAGCACGTCCAGCAGCTTGGTGCGGGCGAAGTTTTGGTTATTGTCAATCGCCGCCTGCTTGGAAATCGCCGCTTCGTGTAATCCCTCGCGGAATTGGGTCTGGTTGGCGAGATCGTCCATCGGCGTGTGGCCGCCAGGGCGCACCACTTCGCCATATTCGTTGACGCCCACTTCCGCGCCCTCGGGGATCGGCCCCTTGCCGATTTCCCTATCCACTCGATTTTTCGTCTCGCGAAGAGTTTTTGCTCCGAGTTGCTTGTCGTTATATGCCGATTTGGAGACGGTGGGAGAGATCTTCCCCAGCTCGCGCTCGGTTGCGCCGGAGACGAAACCGCGCCACTCGGAGACCGGGAAAAAGCGCCCCGTGCTCCTGCCGCGATCATTCCAATCTCGCTTGCCCATCGTCTTTTTCACCTCGTTGAGGACGTTCTTGGACGCTTGGGCGGCTTTTTCGGCGTTGGTCGCGCCGACGTTGGTGGCCTTTTCCCCGGAGGCGGAGACTATTTTGTCAAGGCGGTTTTCCACAATGCCCTGGATGCCATCGGCGGAGAGGATGCCGATGCCCTCGTCGAACATCGTGTCAAAGGTGCCGTCGAGGAGCTCCTTGACGGGGGCCACCTGCTCGCGGATGCGCTGGGCGGTCGCCGTCTTGCCAGCGGCTTCGGCCTGCTCGGCGAGCTTGGTCTGCTTCTCCACCCAATCGTCAATGGAGTTGAGCTTGCGGGCCACGGCCATCTCGAGGGTCTCGCCGGCCTGCGGGGTCGGCAGCTCGGCCTCGCCGGTGAGGCGCTGCCAATGCTCGCGGAACTTGTTGGAGTTGCGGAGATTGCCGGTGAGGGTCTTGTCGTTGGCCTCGTAGAGCTTGGAGAGGCGCTGCCCCCAGGCCCCCTCGCTGGAGAGGGAATGGATCACGCCGAGGCGGTCGCCCAGCGAGCCGTTTTCGAGGAGGACGGTCTGGTATTTGCCCGCGTCATTCCCGCCGATGGTGCGATTGTCGAGCCCCTTCTTCCTAACCTCTTCGGGCTTGTAGTGATACTTGAGGCGGGTGCCGGTCTTGGCCACGCCCTTGAGGGCCTTGCCGAGCACGGGCACGGCCACGCCTGCCCCGGCGGCAAATTTGCCCATCTCCTCGGCGCTTTCTGGCGGGAGATATTCGCCGTTGAAGAGGCGCTCTCCGGCGTAGGTCTCGACACCGCCGGCGAGAGCTCCGGCAGCCGTGGAGGCGGCTCCGCGCACGGCGGCGGGGGTGGCCGCAGGGAGGGCTTTGGCGACGCCTCCCACCACCTTGGAGGAGAGGTTAAGCCCCTGGAGGCCGGGGAGCATAAAGTAGGAGGCGATCGCCTGGAGCGGGTCGGAAAAGACTCCGTTGGGATTGTCATCGCGGAGATGGATGGGCTCCTCGTCCATCTTGGAGTTGGAGATGGCGTAGATGGCCTGCCCGATTTCGCGGAAGGGAAGGGCGCCGAGGTCGAGCACGGCCTGCGCCCCGACGTTGAAGAGGTTTTCGCCCTTGCGGTAGCGCTCCACGGCCCGGGGAGCCATTCGGCGGTTGAACGGGATCACCTTGAGCCCGGCGCGCTCCTCGTAGGCCTCGCGCTCCTTCTCGGCTTTCCAGCCCTCGACGTTGCGGCGAACGGCGTCCTGCCACTTTTTCGTGCGGGGCTCGAGGCCCTGCTCGACGCGCTCGCGGTTGTATTCGTTCAAGTCGCGCCCGGCGAGGGAGGCGTAATACTCGGCCTCCTCGTTGCTCCAATCCCTCCACGCGGGAGTCCACTTCTCTTCGCTCATTTGATACCCCCTGCGGCGGCGTCAAGTTTCTCTTCGGTGATGCCCGGAGGCGGCGGAGGCAGCCGCGGCGGAGCGGGCTTTTTCTCCTCCGGCTCGTCGTTGCCCCAATTCTTGGAGAGCGTCTTGGTGAGGCGCGCCCACTTGATCTCGGGGATTTCCACGCGGAGCGTCTCGCCCCAGGTGCGCTTTTCGCCATCGGTGCCGGCGAGGCGCTTGTCGATGCGCCGATTGACGCCCACGGCCACGGCCTTGGCCTTGGCGATGGCGTTGCGAACGGCGGCGTTATACTCCTCGGCGGTGATCTCTTCCCGCCCGGCGAGATTGAGGAGCGAAAGGGCGGCGTTGCCGAGACTCTTCACCTGCTCCGAGCCCGCGTCTCCGTTGGTGCGCGCGATCTCCTGGAGGGCGTAGCTCAAGGCCTTGAGGTTCTGCTGGGCTTCCCCGAGGTCTGTGGGCTCGGTCATCTCGCCCAGCTCCATCGAGAGACTATCGAGGGCGTTCTGCGAGCCGTAGCTAGCCCCCTCGAGCGATCCCCAGTAGTCGCGGGCCTCCTTGGAGACCGAATGGGCCATATCGAGCTTGCGCTTCTCCATCTCGGAGAAGGTGTTTTCTTCGGTGAGGGCCTGCTTGCGGCGGGCGGCCAGGATGCCGACGAGGGCGGTGTTGATGCGCTCGGAGGGCTCTTCGCGGGTGATCTCGGTGATGCGCTTGGCGAGCTCGTCGAAGTCGAAGATGCGCCCGAGCTCGTTGTAGTATTTGAGGTAGCGCTCCCGCTCTTCGCCGGTGAAGCCCGCCTGCTTGGCGAGCTCCATATTGGGAGGCGGCAGCTCTTCGCCCTGCCCCGCTTCTCCCCCTTCGGGAGCCGGCGCGGCTTCGGTGGCCTTGGCCTCGGGCTGGATGCCGAGGTGTTTCTCCATCCGACTCCTCCAAAGGTCGAGGGAGCGGTTGATGCGGGCGATGTCCTCGTCGGCGGTTTCCACCGCGCCGGAGGCGAGGAGGTAGGGCTCGCTCGCGGCCTTGGCCTTGAACTCGAGGAGCTTGTTTTTCTCGGAGACGAGCTTGTCCACCTGGTTCTGGAACTTGATCAGCTGCGGGTCGCCGCCCATCTTGAGGATTTCGGTCTCGGCGGCCTTGGCCTGCTTGGCGCGGTCGAGGAGCCCTTCGGAGAGCGCCGAGCTCCACGGGCGGATGCGGGCCGCGAGCGCGGTGAACTGCTCGCTCTCTGGAATGGAGTAGCGGGCCTCGAGGGCGGCCTTGTCCTCGTCATCCTTGAAGTCGCCGGCGAGATAGCGCCGCTTCTCTTCGGTCGCGTCCTCCAGCATCTGCGCGGCCTTTTTCTCGCGCTGCCGGGTGATGATGGCCCCGAGCCCGGAGCCGATGCTTTCGCCGATGCCCTCGATGCTGCGCCCGAGGTTGGCGGCGGCGTTGGAGTAGGCGCTCATCAGCCCCGCCCCGGCGCTCTGCCCGGCGATGATGTTCTGCGCGGTGTTGGGGAATTGGATAGCCATTGCCTAGTCTCCTTAAGCGATAGCGCCGCCCTTCTTGCCGCCGTTGAGAGCGGAAGAGGCGAGCCCGGTGAGACCGCCGAAGATGCTCGCATACATCTGTTTGTCGGCCTGCTCCTGCGCCGCCTTGAGCTGCTTGTCGAACTGCTCTTGGGCGACGTTCTGCTCGTAGCGGGTCTGGTAGGCGGTCTCGGTATCGTCGAAAGCGCCCTTGGTAATGCCAACGTCCGTCTGCGCCGTGTTGCCCACGTTCGCATTGCCGTAGCCCGCGAGGATTTGGAGCGCCGAGAGGCCGGTGGTGTCGGCCTGCTGCCCGAGCTGGGCCTTGGAGCGCCACGCCTCGAGCTCGCTCTGCTTGTCGGCCTCGGCGAGCTGGGCGGCCTTCTGGTAGTCCTCGGAGGCCTTGCTGGTGGCGTAGTCGGCGATGGCCTTGCGCAGGTCGCTGCCGTCGTTCATCCCCCGAGCGGTGGCCGAGCGTTCGATGGCCGCCGTGCCCCGGTCAATCGCCGCCTGGAGATTGGGGTTCTGGAAGCGGGCGATAGCCGCGTCCATATCGTAGGAGAAGGCCTCGGGCTTTTCCACGCCCCGATTGGCCGCCTCGCGGTAGGCCGCCACGTCTTTCTCGTCGGCCATCCCCTCGCGGCCCATATAGCCGCCGAGGATGTCCTTGATCTGCTGGAGGTATTCCTGCTGCTTGGCCTCGACCTGCTCGGGAGAGGAGCGCCATTCGGTGTAGCCCTTGGAGAGGTAATCCCCGAGCCCGACGCCTTCGGCGGCGCGCTGCGCCGCTTTCGCCTGCTTGGCAGGCGAGGCGCTGGTCACGGCCTCCGAAAAGAACTGCTTGACGGCTTCGGGGTTGGCCTGGAGGTAGGCCTTGCGCTCTTCGCTATCGCCGATCCAGGAGTCGATTGCCGCTTGGAGTTTTTCTTGTGCGCTTGCCATTTTAGGCCTCCGCGATGTAGTCAAAGAAGATTTCGACCTTGGTGAACTTGCCCCACGAAATCGAGACGTAGGTGTCGGTGGGGTTGATTGCCACCGGCGAGCCGCCCTCCTCGGTCACGAAGCCGCCCTTGTGGTAGAGGAGACTCCCCCGCTTGGTGTCGCGGGTCGCCGTGGTCGGCTTGGTGTAGGGCAGGGCCAGGGTCATCGAGTTTTTCTGCGGGGCCTTGAAAAAGGCCACGGCACCCAGAGGAGAGACGCGCCACGAGACGGGCACGCTCTCGGGCTCGTTCAAGTCGTTGAGGTAGGAGAGCTTGGTCTGCTGCCAGCCCCAGGAGCCGGAGAGCGCATTGGCGAAAGCGAGCCAGGAGGCCTCGCTCTTCTCCTTCTGCTGCGCCGTCGAGATGCTGGTCACCTTGGCCTTCATTAGCGGAAACTCCCCGTTTCGAGCTCCAGGCGCGCGCCGAAAATGGCCACATCGCAGGGCTCGGTGAATGTCGTGCGGGCGGTGAAGGTTCTCCCCTCGCCCAGGTTCTGCCATTCGATCTCGGTGCGGAAGCGCCCGGTCTGCCCGATGCTCCTCCAGCCGAGGTCGTAGAAGGTCCGCCCGCCGTCCGTGGAGACCGAGAGCATCACCACGGGCCGCGCGGAGAGGTCTTTGATCGTGGCCACCTCCATATCGAGCGCGAAGTCGCGCACGACCACGGGCACCATCGTTTTCCAATAGACGGGGCTGGTGCGCTCGCGCCACACGGGCAGGCCGTCGTCGTCGGTCTCGCCCGAGAGCTCCTTGATGCCGCCCTCGCAGCCGAAGAGGATGACGCCATCCCACGCCGTCACTGCGAGGGTGGGCTCCCAGGCGTAATTGACGCCCATAGCCCAATCGCGCTTGGAACGTTCGTGCCACATCCGGGTCGCCACGTCGAAAACGAAGGTCTTGCCGGGCCGAATGGTGAGCGCATAGAAGCGGTGGCCGTTCTCGCCGAAGCAGTAGCCCTCGGCGGCCGAGAGGTCGAGCCCCCGCAGCTGCTCCTCGATGGCGTTCGTGGAGATGCGCACGGGAGCGCTCGCGCCGGTCACGGCCCAGACGCTATTATGCCCGGCGTGGGCCGAGCCGAGCCAAAAGAGGGTCTCGCCAATCGAGGCCACCGAGCACCGAGAGGCGCAGCCGATCTCCGAGGAGACGCTCTCGACGCGGGAGACGATTTCCACATCGCCGAGGGCGTAAACGTCATATGAGCGGGAGCGCAGGGCGTAGAGCCGCGAGCCCACGGCGGCGAGCGCCACCATATCGTCGGGCATTGAGGAGGCGTCAAAGAAGTTGAGCACGCCGTCCGTGTCGGTGAAATCGGAGCCGTCGTTGGGCGAAAATTCGGCGTTCTTTCGGGTGTAGAAGATGGTGCCGGAGCGGGAGGAGCCCTGCTTGGCCCCGTCGCAGAAGTAGAGGCGGCCCAGCTGCACGACGTTGGCGGGCTCGATGGCCTCGCCGTCAAAGGCGCCGATCACCACCTGCTGCCAGGTGCTCGCCACCGTCGCGTCGTCGGCCAGGAGGTCGGCGGAGTAGAGGTGCTGCCCGTCGGCGAAGGTGATGGTGAGGCCGTTCTCCGCAATCGCCACGCGGGAGGTGTCAATTGCCACGGAGCCGACGCGCACGGCGAGCTCGTTGGGCCCCGAGATGCGGTAAACGTCGGCACCATAGACCGCCCAGAGGCGGCCCACGGCGTTGTCGAAGTAGAGCCCACGGCAGGAGCCCGCGAGCGCTTTCCACGTCCGCAGCGCCTGCACCGAGCGGAGGCAGTATTGCGTCTTGCCGCCCTGCGCCTCGATGGCCTCGGGAAAGAGATTGACGCTACGCTGGGCGCTCTCGCCCTTGGCGGAGTAATCATAGCTCCCCCCGACAAACTCCTCGGAGTAGGCGGTCTCGGTGGCCATTGGCTAATACCACCTGCCCGGCACATTGCCGCCGACGTTGTAGATGTTGTATTCGCCGGAAGCGTATCCGGCGTGGCGCAGGGGCCTGCGGTTCTGGTTGGCCTCGATGATGGCCTTTTTGCTCGAGAGGTAGAGCGAGGACAGATTGCCGATGACCTCCTGCGGACGGCCATAGCGCACGGCAATCCGCTCGGCGAAGCCATACTCGAGGGCGGTCTGGTATTCGCCGGAAACGTCCAGCTCGTCGTTGATGCCCACATTGGGGAATTGCGCCGAGTAGATGAAGCGGATGGAGGAGCCGGGCTGCGGGTCGCAGTTGAAGCGGAGGGTGGCGTTGGGGTAGGTCTGCTGGAAGCAATACTCCGACGGCACGGAGACCGCGCCCACGGGCAGCGTGTCCTCGAGGATGTCGCGAAGCGCCACCTTGCGGCTCCGCACGGGGCTCGCGGTGGGCGTCGTGGAGTAGTAGAGCGCCGTCACGTCCGAAGGGCGGCAGCCCAGCGCAATATCGGGAGCGGGGCTATTGGCCGCCTCCCCCACCGTCACCTCGCGCTTGGGCTCGGTAAAGGTGTATTCCGCGATGAGCTCGCGGAAGGAGAAAGCGCCATCCTGGTTGAGGTAGCGGAGAAACTTGTTGAGAACGTCGAGACCGACGTTGGTGCGCTCGCCGTCGAGCGGCACGCCATCGGGGAGGAGCCCCACTTCTCGGAAGCCGTTGGTGATGATTTCCTTGACTCGCATCGGCTCTCCCGTTGAAACTTTTGCTCCGGGTTTCTCCCCGAGGGGCAGGGTGGGGCCCCTTCGGGGAGCCGGGCGGTGGAGCGGCACGCCCGGTATTCACGCCACGGCTCTATCCGTTAGGACAGAGGCAGGAAGATCGCGCAAGTCCAGTTGGACTGAGCGGTCGTCCAGCCGCCGAGCCAGTCCCAGCGCCCGATTTCGCGGCCGTTGAGAATGTCGGGGCCAGCGGTGTAGGAGACGATCACGCCCTGGGGCGCGTCATCCGACTCACCGAAGCGCTCGGTGCCGGCCATCGTGAGGATCTTGGCCTGACCGGTGTAAACGGCTTCCTTGGCCCAGACCAGCCCGCAGAGGTAGGTCTTGCCGGCGGCAAAGACGGAGGTGGCGGTGTCCGAAGCGGCGGGCAGGGCAGAGACGTTGATCATCGGCTTGCTGGTCGCGTTCACGGGCGCTTCCAGATTGACGGTGATGGCGGTGGTGAGGCCGTCGAAGGTCACATCGTCGGAGGTCACGCCGCCGACGGTGTAGCTCTTCGCCACGAAGTCGTAGAGCTTGCCGGTGGAGACGCCGTAGATGTCCACGGAATAGACGCCCGCGACGTTGAAGCGGTGGCCCTTCTTCAGCGTGGTGCCCGAGGTGGGAGCCGTGCCGAAGGTGATGCCGATGGAGGTGGCCCCTTCGGCGACGTTGGCGGTGACGCTCATCGAGGCGAGCTGGTCGCAGTCACCGGCCACGTAGTCGGAGCAGTCGGGGGTTTCGAACCATTCGGCGGCGGCGAACTTGCCCAGGGCCGCGTCCTTCCACATCGGCTCGGAGATGGAGCTGGGGAGGAAGAGGTTGGACAGGTTGGTGGCCTGGGCCATCATCAGCGGATCCATCACGCCGTAGATCTCGGAAGAGAAGCAGCGGGCCTTCTTGACGAGAGCGGGGGCGTAGCGGAGCTTGGCCGCGTCGAGGACGCCGGCGGAGCCGACGACGACGGAGGTGTCCGCCTGGGCGATGCCGTCGGCGATGGCGCGCTTCTGGATGTCGGAAGCGAGGGCGGCGGCGTAGGGGCGCGCGACCTGCTTGGCGAAGTCCACGATGTCCAGCGTGCGGATCATCTGCTCGGCACCGAAGGCGACGTGCCATTGTTCGACGACGAGCTGCTTGACGCCGCTCTGGTAGTTGAGCTCGGTGGCGGCGGTGATGGCGGCTCCGGAGGCGATCACGGGGTAGTCGGGCTTGACGATGTTGATCGTCGCGCCGTTGCCCGCGCGGAGCTTGGAGTTGATCTGGTTGCTCGTGTTCATCAGATACACGAGCTTCTGGGGGAACGCGAGGGCGAAAACTTCCGCCAGCTCGTTGGGCTTGAACGTGTTTGCCATTGTAGGGTCTCCTAGTAGGCGGTGGCTTTTGCCCGCTTGCCAGGAGAGGCCCTAATGGCTTGTGCGCTCTACACTCGGAGTCCGAGGATGCGCGCCTGGAGGTCTCTCGCCTGCGCTTCGCGGGCGTTGTTGGCTTTGACGCCGGCGGAGCCGATGTTGTTTGCCGATCCCGTCGCCGCCTTGAGGAGGGGCTCGTGGGAAGCGGCGCGTGCCGACGTTGCGGCGGGCTTCGCTTCGGTGTCAGCCAGCTTTGCGGAGGCCTGCTTCTCGAGGTATTGCTCGATGGCGGTGAGCCGCTTGCCGACTAGGAGCTCGGGCGTGCCGGGCTTGAGCAATTCCAGCGCGCCCGGATGCCGAACTATGTGAAGCAGCAATCTGGGCTGCCCACTTTCCAAAATGTATTCGCAGACAGAGGGCGAAATTGTCATTTTGTTAATTTTTTCGTGGAAGAGATTGGCGGCGGCTTCGCGCTCTTCGGGGTCGGGAAACGCGCTCTTCATCGCCTCGGCCCATTTGGCGTTGCGGGCGTTGGTCTTGGCGGTCTCTTCGGCCTGCTCCTTCTCTTCGGCGGCCTTGGCTTCCGAGAGCTCGAGGAGCCGCTCGTCCACGAGGTGCCGCTGCCAGTCGCGGTCGGTCTCGAAGTCGGCGCGGGTGAGCTCGCCCTTCTTGCCGGGCTTTGGCTGGAGCGCCTCGATCTGCGCCTTGAGGGCCTTGATCTCGTCTCTCGCCGCCTTGAGCTCCTCGCGGGTCTGCTTGGCGGTGATGGAGGCCTTTTCCTCGGGGCTCTTGCTCTTCCACCACTTGCCCCGGTGCGCGTCTCGGGTCTCGCCCTTGGCGCTCTTGGCGTCGGCGGCGGGCTCCCCTTCGGCGCTCTTGTGGGCCTCCCCTTCGGTCTCGGGTTTGGCCTCGGGCTCGGGAGCGCTCTTCTTGGCGAGCTTCTCCTTGACGGCCTTGAGGTAGGCGTCCTCGGGGCCAGCCACGGGAACGCCGCTCCCCTCGTCGGTGATGGCGGGGGCGCTATCGGTCGTGGCGGTGGCCACCGGCTGGGCGCTCTCGGTGGAGGGCGTCGCGGTGGCCTCGGTGGTGGTTTCCGTTGCGGTGGTTTCGGGGGCTTGCTGCTCCATTGCTTGCCTCTTGGGTTACTGGTTGGCGGTGAGCTTGGCGAGGGCGATTTGCACGTCGGCCTCGAGTTTCTGGATGCGGGCCTCGTAGTCGGCCTGGATTTTGGCCACGGCACGGCTGTTTTCGCCCTGCTGCTTGATGGCCTCCACCTCGATGTCGTTTTTGTTGTTCATCTCGGTCTTGAGGAGGTCGGTCTGCGCCTTGACCTCCACAGCCCTCCTCTCGGCGGTGGCGTCGAGGAGCTGCGCTTGGAGCTGGGAGACCTGCGCCTTGAGCGCCTCGTTTTCCTTGGAGAGCGCCTGCGCCTGCTCGGGGGTGATGGTGGTGGCGAGCTGCGCCACCCTCTGCGCCGTCTCCTCGTCCACGTCCGCGTCGATGTTGCGGAGGATGGAGGGCAGGAGGGTCGAGGCGGCGGCGGGCACCTTGTCGATGAGCGAGAGGAGCTGGAGGACGTTCTCGCGCCGCACGGAGGCGGTGAGCACGCCCGCGTCCACGATCACCTCGAACTCGCTCGGCACGATCTCGCCGATGCCCTCGATCTCGCCGCCATCCTTCCCCTCGACGGCGCGGCCATCATAGGTCGCCCGGAGGAAGTCGAGCACGACGCGCCCGCAGCCCTTGACGGCGGCGGCGAGGTTCTCGAAAACGGAGCCGAGCACGGCCTCCGAGGCGCGCGCCCGGGTGAGCACCTCCTCGGCGGTCATCTGCCTATTCCCCTGGGCGTTTCCGTCCACGCCCACGCCGGTGATGGAGCCAATAGCCCCGATGTAGCCGTTGATGGCCCCCTGCACGTCGCCCAGCTCCACGGCGGAGGAGTGCTTCTGCGGAGCGGGCCGCGCTTCGCCGTTGGGGAGCGCATCGTAGCGCAGCACGGGCGGGTTCTCGTGGGAGAGGTTCTGCCACTCCTCCTCGTAGGCCTTGATGGTCTCCGCGTCGGCGATCCATTCGCTCTTGGTGGAGAGCGCGAGCCGCTCCATCAGCAGCGAATTGGCGTAGTTGAGCGCCTTCTGCGCCCCGAGCGCGCGGTAGCAGATCCCCACGCTCTCGTAGCGCTTGGCACCGCTGCTCCAGGCGAAAACGCCCTTGGCGGCGATGATCGGAAGTTGCTTGATATGCAGGTTCACGGGCTCCTCGGCGAGGACGTTGCCGATGGTCTTGTAGAGCCAGCACTCGCCCGAGACCATCTCGTAAACCGTCATCACGGGCACCTGGCTCCGGCGGTCATAGACCGAGGAGAGTGCCTCCATCGCGACTCCGCTCTGGTAGGCCCCTTCCGAGTAGCGGTCGCCGAGCTTCTCCTTGGCCGCGTCGGCGGAGAGGGCCGAGGCGATGATGACGTAGCGAGCGTCGGAGCCGTCGAGAGCCACCGAGTAGGGGTCGAGATAGACCGAGAGCGGATTGAGCACGGCCTCCACCTTCACGTCGAGGGCCGGAGCCCCTTCCTTCTGCTCGGTGAGGACGTGGAAGTAGCCCACTCCGCAGGAGGCCTGGTTGCGCAGGACGAGGCGCGTCTGGCCGAAGAAGTCGGAGCGGTCGGAAACGCCGTCCACGATGGTCTGCACGAGCGCCATCTTCGGCTTGGCTGCGCTATTGACCGGCGAGAGCTGGATGCCGAAGGGATTGGCCGAATACTGGCCGATGACGCTCTCGATCATCTGCGGAAAGACCGGCAGCGAATACTCGGCGCGCGCTTCGCCCCTGTGCTCGCGGTCGGCTTTCGCCCATTGGTCGGGGAGCATCCCCTGGCTGGTGGCGAGGTCGTCGGCCATCCGGGAGCGAGACTCCTTGCTCGCGTCGTTGGCCTCGGAGAAGATGGCGGCGAGGTGGGAGACCACTTCGCGCTCGTCGAGCTCGGGGAGTTTCTTGTCGGTGCTTTCCATTCGGTTATCCTCCTACCACTTCGCGGCGGCTCTGAAGGCGCGCGCAGAGGCCTGGGTGTTTTGTCTTTCGGCCACCACGGAGGCGAATAGGTCGCCCCGGATGGCGCAGGTGAGGGCCAGGGCGTCCGCCTCGTCGGGCGAGCACCCGATGGCCCCGGAAATCTTGGCCTTGGGCACAAGGGCCTTGCGGCCAAGGCGGTCAATCTCGTATTCGGCCAGGGCGAGCTCCTTCTTGAGGAGCGCCTTGTCGCCGCCCTCGAGCCCGCAGGAGGCCTCGAAGAGAGCGTCTCCGAGACGGCGGTAAATCCAGGTGCGGAAATTCGCGCAGTCCGGCTCGGGGCTCGCTTCGCCGAAGTTGCAAGAGACCACCCGGCAGGAGACCACGCGCCGAAGAGCGCCCGGCACGAAAACGCCGACGCCGGTGGAGTCCACATTGACCACGCCCACATTGGGCCGCGTCCGCACGATTTCGGCGGTGATGCGCACCAGGTCTTGGAGGTCTTGGGTCTTGTCCTTGCGCACGATCTCGAAGCGCGAGCCGTAGCGCACGGCCCAGACCGTCCAGTCGCCGCCGGCACCCACGTCCAGCCCGAGCACGCCCTGCACGTCGGCGCGCAGAGGGGGCACGGGTGCGGAGATAAACGACTCGATGGCCTGCAGCCCGATGATGGAGGAGCTAGACTCCAGCGGGAATTGCCCGAGGACGTTCACGCGCACGAAGTCGCTCTCGAGCCCATAGCGGGCGATGTTGCGCTCGGCGCTCTCCTTCGATGCCCAGCGGCTCTCGGCGGAGGAGATATGCCGGGTATGCCAACGGGGGTCGGAGAAGCACTCCGCAAAGAAGCCGCCGATGCGGGAGGGGTTGGAGATAAGCAGCATCCGGTTGTCGAGCCCGGTGAGCGTGCCGAAGAGGGCGGCGAGGATGGCGTCGTCTATGCCCGAGGCCTCGTCGCAAATGATGAGCATCTCGTCGGCGTGCTGCCCACGGGCGGAGGAGGGGTTGTTGGCGTTCCAGCTCCAGACGAAAACGGAGCCCGCCTCGGGAGCTCCTGCCCATTTGACCGATTGGCTGGAAACATCGAACCAGGAGCGGATGGCGCTCTGGGCGATTAGCCGGCGGAGGTAGGGAGACAAGACGGTGGTGGTCTGCTCGAACTTGGCCGAAGTGAGCACCACCTTGCCAAAGGGGCGGGTGGCGAGAAACCAGAACGCCAGGAGCGCGGCCACGAAGCTCTTGCCGCAGCCCATTGCGGAGGCCTCGGCGTTGAGGCGGTAATCGGCCACGTCCTGGGCGATGCCCTTCTGTGGCTCGTCCAGCTCGATGCCGCAAATCTCCTCGGCGAAGAGGATGGGATTGTAGGCGTATCGCTCGGAGAACGCCGCAGGGGCCTCCGGCTCGTCGAGGAGGTCGAGGGCGGTGATCTCCTCAAGCATCGGCGGGAGTCTCCTCGGCGGGAGCTTCGGCCTCGGCTTCTGCCTTGGGCGGGCGGATGGGAGCGCGCAGGGCTTCGGTCAAGTTGCGCCCGGAAGCGGATCGAGACTCCGCCGGAGCGGAAGCGGCTTTTAGGGAGCGGTCGTGGCTCCCCCATCCGCGCGAGGCGCATTGGTCGAGGAGGGCGCGCTCGATGGCCCAGCGCTCGCCCTGCTCGAGAGCG
>Ga0310690_10002547_pt1 | contig 29358 bp, 23 predicted proteins | sample AusTroGonzalo_MG_2_FD_207661 | JGI IMG/M metagenome (GOLD analysis project Ga0310690, IMG submission 207661) | Bovine rumen microbial communities from tropical cattle in Woodstock, Queensland, Australia - Gonzalo_04 (v2) (version 2) | ecosystem: Host-associated > Mammals > Digestive system >...
GGTCAAGCGACCTTTCCATGTCGAGAATGGCGGCCGTCTCGCGCATGTTGGCTTCCGTGCTCTGCTCTTCGGAATAAAGATGTCCGTGTCCGGGACGCGAACAGTTGAAATAATTGAAGTCGTGCTTGAAACACTTCACCTCGTCGGTGACGATCCTGTTCTTTATCGCTTCTCTCAAGTCTTTGTTGTATTTCGGTCCTGAGAGACACATGTAATAATTGTTCGCGGCTTCATAACCCGATTTGGCAAGCGCTTTCAAATCGTTCATCATCGACGAATAGGAAAGCCAGAGACCAAGCCCGGAACCGTATGGCGTTATGAGCTCGCTGACTTCCGCCAGCCCTTTGGGGAAACGTTTTTCGTTTGTCTCGTAAACTTTCTCCTTGTTGAACCAGCCGTCGTCCACCACGCAATAGTCGATTTTGGCGCCATAAGGTCTGAGGCCGTTGCACAGTTTCAAAAACGTGTCAACGGTGTGCTCGGTGGTCAGCCCGTCTTCGCGGAAGTCGCACCAGGTGTTGTAAACAGTCACGAACCTCGGCGGAAGCACAACGCTTTTGATATATTCGGCAAGGAACTTTCTGGCGCCCTCTTTACCGCCTCCGATCAGGGAACGGTCGGACGTCCATTTTTCGTTTGTCTTGAGAAACGCGGAGGGATGCTGACAGAAGGTCACCGTGTTGCCGGTTCCTATGGCCTCGAACCAGGGCGTTTCTCCGCTGAAGAACCAAAGATCATTGACAAAGACCGGAAGCCCCTTGCCGCCTGCTGTCACGTTTCCCGCGACGACCCAATTGCCGAGTTTCGCCTCTTCTATGACTATCTCGTCTTCCCCTAAGCTCTCCACTTCCAGATCGCGGTGGATGAAGCTCTCGCCTTTCAGAAAATAGTAGTTCAGACGAATCGACAGTTTCAGATCCGGATAATAAAGCAAGAAACTGTTCTTGCCTTTCGCCTTGCTGGTTTCGACCGCCTGACATTTGTCGGGGGTTATGACGTGGGGAGGCTTCAAGCCGAAGCGCGGCTTACCGTCGGCTTCAAACCAGCCTAGTTTTGTCTTAAGCCCGGCCTTCAGGGAAAACTCTTCACCGCTGAGAAACAGCTTTTCCTTCGTCTTCCGGTTCAAGAGCTGGTTGGATCTGAAGTTGCCGTCAGTAACTTCCAGCTCCAGTTCAACGGTGTCGTTTGAAACGATGTAGACACCGTCTCTAAGATCGCTCACGTTGCTTTTTGAAAAGGCAAAAAACAGCAGCGCGCAAAGCGGAACGGCCCAAAACACAAGCAGGATCAATGTACGTATGTGACGCATAAGCTAACCCCGGATCAGTTCCTCTTAATAAGGGACAAGTCTTTGAACATTGCCGTGCACGCGTTGGCCGTGTAACCGGTATGGAAGTAAAGCGTAGCTTTTCCGGAATAATAGTTGGTAAAGACCAGGCTTTGGGCTTCCCAATCTTTGGTGTTGTAAGTCCACAACAGCTGTTGGTCCTTCTGCCCAGGAGCATAGAAAGCTACCCTCGCTCCAAAGAAAGTCTTCTCCTTCGGATCCTGACTCTTGACGTTTGCGCTCAGCTTATAAACAGCTCCTGAGACAACGCTGACAGCCTGCGACATGCCCATCAGGCGGTTGCCGGACTGTCCTTTCACCACAACGCAGCTGCCATGATCGCCGGAAACGCGCGCTATGAGATTGCTGGCCTCAGTCCCTGAAATGTGCCAGAAATTCCAGCCTTTCGTTCCGTCCTTGAAATCTCCGTTGAAAGAGCAGACGTTCTTGCTGGGAAAAGGATTTTCTGGCAGCAGCGCGATCTCTTTAACAAGGCACTCGGCGGCGTTGGTGGTGTAACCGGTGTGAATAAAAAGCGTTGCTAATCCGGAAATGCGGTTTGTAAAAACGATGTCTTTCTCCTCCCAATCTTCGTTTGTGTACAGCCAGACGACCTGCTGCTCTTTCTGCCCCTCGGCAAAAAGGGCGAGCCTTGCTCCCATGAAACTTTTTGATTTCGGGATCTCCTTGGAGCGGACCTTGGCGCTCATCCGATAGACTGTTCCGGAGGAAACTTTGACATTCTGGGCGATGCCCATAAGAGTGTTGAGCTGTCCCCGGATCAAAAGAGAAGAATCCTCAGCCTTTATAAACTTGTTGCCGTTCTCTTCATTTATACGCCAAAAACGCCAGCCGTTTAACCCTTCCTTGAAACTGTTGTTTTTCACGAGATTTTTATCCGCGAAAAAATCATCGCTTGGCTTTTCGACAGTTTTCACGGGCGCTTTTTTGACCGGAGCTTCAGCCTTCTCAATTTTTACGGGAATTACCGGTTCTTCAGCCTCGGGGGTCTCCGCTTTGGGAGCTTCCGCCTTAGTAGCTTCGCTCTTTTTCGTCTCCGGTTGGGAAACCGGTTTGTCAACGACCGCAGTCTGGAGATCTTTGGTTTTCTCCATTATTTTTTTCAGTCTGGTATCGTCGCTGCTGTTGGAGCGGACGTAGATCAGAGCAATGATCGCCGCTGTTGCGGCTGTGGCCAGAAGGGCGTGGGTCTTCAGCGTCATATTTTTCTTAACGGTGGGCTTTAAGGACGGCTTCGTCTTTGGCCAGTTCAAGGTCGGCCTCGGTCATCATCTTGGCCAGGGCTTTGAAGGTCGTTTTGGGTTCCCAATTGAGGACTTTCCTGGCTTTGGTGCTGTCGCCTAAGAGCAGGTCGACTTCCGCGGGACGGAAGTATCTGGGATCGATCTCAACGTATTTGTGCCAGTCGAGGTCGAGGCAGCCGAAGACTTCGTCCAGGAATTCCCTGACGGAGTGCGTCTCGCCGGTGGCGACGACGTAATCGTCCGGCTTGTCCTGCTGGAGCATGAGCCACATGGCCTCGACATAGTCGCCGGCGAAGCCCCAGTCGCGCTTGGCGTCCAGGTTGCCGAGGTAGAGTTTGTCCTGCAGACCCATTTTGATGCGGCCGGCGGCTCTGGTTATCTTCCTGGTGACGAAAGTCTCGCCTCTTCTGGGAGACTCGTGGTTGAAGAGAATGCCGTTGCAGCCGAAGATGTCGTAGGATTCCCTGTAGTTAACGGTCTGCCAGAAAGCGAAAACTTTGGCGCAGGAATAAGGGCTCCTGGGATGGAAAGGCGTGGTCTCCTTCTGAGGAGTTTCCTGGACAAGGCCGTACATCTCGCTGGAGGATGCCTGGTAGAAGCGGGGCTTGTTGTCAAGGCGGCGGATAGCCTCCAGAAGGTTAAGGCAGCCCATGGCCACCGTGTCCACGGTGTAGACAGGTTCGTCGAAGGAAACTCTCACGTGGCTCTGGGCGCCCAGATTGTAAACCTCGTCCGGCCTGATGTCCAGGACAAGCTCCCTTAGGCGCGTAGCGTCCGTCAGGTCGCCGTATTCCAGTTTCAATTTGGGATCGTGATAAATGTGCTCAATACGCTTAGTATTGAAGGATGAGGAGCGGCGTATGATGCCGTAAACTTCGTAGCCTTTGCTAAGCAGTAGCTCAGCCAGATACGATCCGTCCTGACCGGTGATGCCGGAGACCAAAGCTTTTTTTGTCATAGCGGTGTTGAGTTAAAGTTATTTATTTTCTTAAGATTTGTTCGATATTTTACCAAAAACGCCTTTTGAGCGGAAAATGACGGAGTTCTGGAAAGCGAAGCTCAGGAAGAAGAGCGTGCCTTCCACCAATATCTTGGCAAGGATCGGATGAATGCCGAAATGCTTCAAGCCCCTGATTCCGAAGTATGAGGCCGTGAAAAGGAAGACGGCCAGCAAAAAAAAGAGCAGAGACTGCCTGAGCCAGTGCCCCTTGGAACCGAAGACCGCCTCTTTGTCAAGGATGAAATTGACGCTGCAGCTTATGATCCTGGCCGTGAGCAGACTCCAAAGGATGGAAGTGCAGCCTAAGATGATCCTGTCCGGGCCAAGGCAAAGTATCATTATGGAAAAGATTATGAAATCGATTATGCTGCTGATTACGGAAGCGCCGATGAACTTGAAGAAGATGGCGTAGATCCTGATGGAGTCTTTGATGGGATTGAAATGCGAACTGGGATTGTTCTCCTCGTAAACGGTGGTGATGGGAACTTGTCTGATCACTCCCATGCCGCAGCGGTAATAGCGCAGCAGCGCTTCGAGTTCAAATTCATAGCGGTCCGGCTTGATGTTCAGGGCTTCCTTCATAAAATCCCTGGGATAGACTCTCAAGCCTGTCTGGGTGTCCTTCAGGGGCGTGCCGGTGAAAAGCTTGAAGACCTTTTCCGTCATGTTGTTGCCGAAGCGGGAGCGCCAGGGGATCTTAACTTCCAAGGTGCTGAAATCCCTGACGCCCAGAACATAGTCTGCCCGGTGCTCAAGGAAAGAAGAAAGCACTTTTTCTATGTCCACGGGAAGATGCTGGCCGTCGGCATCCACGGTGACCGCGCCTATTATGTCCTCGTCCTTTTCCAGAAGATATTTGAAAGCTGTCTTCATGGAGGCGCCTTTGCCTTTGTTCCTGGGGTGCCGCAGGAGTATGCATCCCCCGATCTTCTCGATCTCGGCAAAAGTCTCCGCGGTCCCCTCTTTCACGGAACCGTCGTCAACTACGACAACGCCTTTCAAAAGCGTGATCTTCAACGTTTCCCTAACCAGTTCCGGAAGGGATGGCAGCGGCTCGTAGGCCGGGATGATGGCGTAAAGAGTTGGCATAGTCTACTGTTTTTTGGTAATGGGGATCTTGTCGGAAGCCGGTTTGGGAAGCTCATCGGCAGGGTAAACTTTGACGCCGTGGAAATAAACTTTCCCGGGAGTTTTGCCTCTGCTGTGCTCGCACCTTAGGATGATGGTCATTTCGCAGTCTTCTTGGGGCGTGATCTTGTTGCTGCCCTTTACCCAGGCTCCCCTCGTTGCGCTGTTGAACTTCAGCTCCACGTTGCGTGGTCTTACGTCGTTGTAGGTGCAGCGGACGTTGGCTATTCTGGCCACCGGGCGGTCGTCGTCCATCAAAGCGTCAACGCTTACGATGTACGGGACGCCTTTCTTGATTTGAACCTTCTGGGAAGCTGTCAGGACAACGTTGCTGGTTTGTGTGAACATCAATGTAGGCACGCCGCGTTTGTCAAAGGGACGGAAATTGTTTTCATCGACGCCTGTCCAGCCTTCCGTTCCCTTTGAGAAGTCGCCGTTCACGACCAGGTTGGTGACAAGAACGCCGGATATGGCGCTCAATTCGTACTTCGCGGTAGGAACGGCTCTCCTCAGGGAAAGGCCGCGGACGTCAACGCCGGAATTTTTACCGGCCACCAAACGGAAGGAGCGTTTGTCAGCGTATTCGAAGATCGGGAAGCGGAACTTCACGGTCTGCCATTCCGTGTTGGTAACGGATATGATCGCGTGGGTGTGATTGTCAAGTCTGAAAGTCAACCGGCCGTTGGGATTTTTGGCGCGCGCTTTGAATCTTGTCTCACAGATCTGACTCGGGACAAGGCCGGAGAGGAAGAACTGGCAGAGTTCGCCGCCGGGGGTGATCGCGATGTAAGGCTCTTCGCCCTCGTCCTCCGGAACGATCAGCTTGGCGTCGCTCGTCTTGGCGAACTGCCAGTGAGCCTGTCCCCTTGCGAAGCAGCCGTTGGAGAGCAGATTGGGACGGTAAGTGAAAACGTAAAGAACGTAGACCGCCGCTATTCCCGCCAACAATACAAGAGCTTTTTTCATGCCTTACCTCCAGCTCCAGATGAAGATGAGGCGCTGCAGGTAAAGCAGGCCGGAATAAGCGTGGACCAGGAACAGTCCGACAGTCAGGGCCGCCGGCCAGCTCATTTTTGGGAAATTGTCCTCCTCGGAGAAGAATTTCAGAAGGGAGGCCAAAAAGAGCGTGGCTACGGCCACAGGGATCTGCCAGGTGAAGTTAAGGTGCGTCCTGTGCACTCCGTCCTGGCTCAAAGAATAAGCGATGGCGAAGGAAACGAGCAGCGTAAGCCAGGCGAAGACAAGCATGGCGTCTTTCTTCTTTTTCGAGATGAAGAAGGCGGAAATGGGGAAAGCCAGTCCGCAGAGCAGTGTCAAAGGTTTGTAGAGCGCAAAGTACCAGAAAGTCTGCCAGGAGCCTTTAAGAACGGCGAAGCTTCTGCCCGCCAGACGCTCCAGTATCAGATTGATGTTGCGGTCGAAATCGATATGGAGCAGATGGCTCTGTATCGCAAAAGGAATCGAGAAGAGAATGTGTTCCCTAAGGCTCTTGGATGTGGTCTTCAAAAGCAGCAGCCCGACGACGAGCGGGATGAGAGCGGCGCAGGCTATGAGCAAGCGCTTGAAATTGAAGTTGAAGGCGAAATTCCCTTCTTCGTCGATCTTGGAGAAAGTGAGCGTCAGGAAGAACGCCGGGATCCAGGCCAGGATGTAGCTGGGCTTGGAAAAGAAATTAAGTGTGACTATGGCCGTCAGGATCAGGAAATTCTTTAGGTTCCTTACCCTGAGCGTCAGCAAGCCGAAATAGAAAAGCAGTATTCCGAAGGGCATGACGGCCACGGTGGTGGGATTGTGCCAGACGTTCATCCTTAGAACGTCCGCCTGCCAGTATCCGGAGACCATCTGCGGGAAAGCTATGATATGCCCGCCCAGGCAAAGCAGGACGATAGCGGCGCGCAGGGCGAAAAGCTCGGATCTCTCCGGCTTACCCAGCCGGGAGAAATAATCTATGGTCACGCCGCGCAGAACAATGTATTTGAAAGCCAGCATCAGGCTTAGGAAGCAGACATATCCAAGTCCGAAAGTGTCCCTAGAGCAGAAACCCAGGAAAAAGGACACTATCCTGGTCAAAGCATCATAACTGGGCTTAAAAAGCCTACCCTTGTCGAAAACGACGATCGTCATGGACCGCAGATGCCAGAACATATCGACCTGGATGCGGTACATCTGGGTGAAAATGAAAAGCCCGAAGACGAAAAAGAGCAAAGTTACAACGATGTCGCTCCATTTCAGACGGACTTTATCATTGCTGAAAAGGTAAGTTAACATATTTATTTATTATAGCAGTAATCGGCCCAAAATCCAAACCCCGTCTCGAAATCTCGCCTCCCTTTTTCCTTCGATGAAAGGGAGCGGTGAAAATTGCTATAATAATAAGATTAATTAGCCTTATATTTTTGACTTATGAACGTCACCGAAAAAATACTTTCCAATCACCTCGTCTCCGGCGAAAAGAGAGCCGGCGCTCCCGTCGGGATAAAGATCGACCAGACTTTGACGCAGGACGCGACCGGCACCATGGCCTATCTTGAGTTCGAAGCGCTTGGCAAAGAAAAAGTTGAGACTGAGTTGTCGGTCTCCTATATCGACCACAACACCGCTCAGATGGGCCCGAACAACATGAACGACCACCTCTATCTGAGGACGGTCGCGGGAAGGTTCGGCATAAAATGCTCGCTGCCCGGTAACGGGATATGCCACCAGGTGCACCTCGAGCGCTTCGGCAAACCCGGCAAGACGCTCCTGGGGTCCGATTCCCATACGCCGACGGGCGGAGGATTGGGAATGCTCGCAATAGGCGCCGGCGGCCTTGACGTCGCCCTCGCCATGGGAGGCGAACCCTTCACCGTTAAGTGGCCGAAAGTGATAGGCGTGAAACTTACCAATTCCCTGCCCGAGTGGGTCTCCGCCAAAGACGTCATTTTAAAATTGCTCTCCATCCTTACGACCAAAGGCAACGTCGGCTGCATAGTGGAGTACTTCGGGCCCGGCGTCAAGACTTTGACTGTCCCGCAGCGGGCGACCATCACGAATATGGGCGCCGAATTGGGCGTCACGACCAGCATCTTCCCCTCCGACGAGAGGACAAAGGAATTCCTGACGGCCCAGGGCCGGCCCAACGATTTCACGGAATTGCTGGCTGATGAAGACGCTTCTTACGACAGAGTCATCGAGATCGACCTTGCGAAGCTTGAGCCTTTGGTCGCCATGTCCCCTTCCCCTGACAACGTGAAAAGCATTTCCGAAGTTGAGGGAACGAAAGTCGGCCAGGTCATCATCGGCTCCTGCACCAACAGTTCCTACCGCGACCTCACCATCGCCGCCAGTTTGCTGAGAGGCCGGAGAGTGCATCCGGACGTCAGCTTTCTCATCGCGCCCGGAAGCCGGCAGGTTATGCAGATGATCGACCGCGACGGCTCGCTCTCAACTTTCCTGACGGCCGGCGCCAGGATCCTTGAATCGGCCTGCGGACCCTGCATCGGGTCCGGCTGCTCCCCCGCCGAGGGAATAGCCAGTGTCAGAACTTTCAACCGCAATTTCTCGGGCCGCACCGGAACACCGAACGATCTGGTCTTCCTCGCCAGCCCTGAGACAGCCGTAATGGCCGCCATCTGCGGCGAGATCGTCGATCCCAGGAAGCAGGACGTCATAAAGTATCCCGCAGTCGAGGAACCGGAAAATTACGACCATGACGACTGGCTCGTCGTTCCGCCGCCCAGAAGAAGGCCGGAAGTCAGGAGAGCCTCGACTATCGGCGAACCGCCCAAGAACTCTCCCCTGCCGGAAAACATTGAAGGCGACATTCTGATCAAGCTCGGCGACAAGATCACTACCGATCACATCATGCCGGCCGGCGCTTTCATGAAGTTTAGGTCCAACATTCCGGAATACGCGAAATACGTCTTCAACTGCTTCAACGAGGAAGGCAAAGAGACCTTCTATCAGAGAGCCCTGAAAGTCAAGAATGCCTCCCGCCACGGCATAATCCTGGCCGGCCTATCCTACGGGCAGGGCAGTTCACGTGAGCATGCGGCCATCTGCCCTATGTACCTTGGCGTCAAAGCCGTCATCGCGCTTTCTTATGAGAGGATCCACACCGCCAACCTCATAAACTTCGGCATCCTGCCGCTCACAGTAAAAGAAGAGGATCTTGAAAAGCTGAGAGCCTCTGAAAAGATCTCCATCAGGAACGTGAGATCCCAGCTCAAGGAAGGGCAGCCGGTAAGCGCAACAACTGAAGACGGAAAAGAAATAACTCTTTCCCACTCCCTCACCGAAAAAGATATCGAAACAATTCTAGCCGGCGGAAAGCTGAACCTTTTCGCCGCGAAAAAATAAGCATGTATCAGCTCAAAGTCAAAGCAAATTTCAGTGCGGCCCACGCCGTCAGATTTAAAGACGGATGCGCGGAGCCGCTTCACGGCCACAACTGGAAGCTCATAGTCTGCGTCTCTTCTGAAACGCTCAATGAATGCGCCATGGTCGTCGATTTTGAAGAGCTGAAAAAGCTGATAAGCGAGCTGGTTCTTTCAAAGCTCGATCACGCCAATTTGAACGATATTCCCGCCTTTTCGGGAAACGCCACTTGCGAAACGGTCGCGAAGTGGATCTATGACGAACTGGAATCTCCCGTTGCGAAAACCCGAGACGGGATAAAGCTTGAAAGCGTTACCTTGTGGGAAGCGCAGGACTGCTGCGTCACCTACTCAACAAAAAAATAATTAAAACTATGATCGACTACACCAAACCGCAGAAAGGCATGAAAGTCTCCGTTATCGGAGACGGCGCCTGGGGAACCGCCATCGCGCTCACCCTTTTGGAGAACGGCTACCGCGTCATGCTCTGGGGCGCTTTCCCGGAGTACACCAGCGAAATGGCAAAAGAACGCATGAACTACAAGTTCCTGCCCGGCATTCCGCTGCCGGAAGATCTTGAATTCACCAACAGTCTGGAAGAAGCCGTGAAAGATGCTAGGCTGCTCGTCATGGCCTCCCCTTCGCAGTTTATGCGCAGCGTCTCCCATCAACTGGGCGAAGCGATGAAGGAACCCTACCCCATCGTCACGGTCGCCAAAGGCATCGAGACGGACGGCATCTTCTTAAAACGTATGAGCGAGATCATAGAGGAAGAGACGAAATGCAAGCACGTCTCCTGCCTTTCCGGTCCGAGCCACGCCGCCCAGGTCGCAAGGAAAATGCCCGCCGCCGTAACGGTCGCTTCCAAGATCCCGCAATTGGCCGCCTTCGTCCAGCAGGTCTTCTCCAACGAGCATCTGAGAGTTTACACCAACAGCGACATCATTGGCGTTGAGCTCTGCGGAACCTTAAAGAACATCATCGCCATCGCGGCCGGCGCCGTGGACGGCATGGAGTTCGGCACGAACACCAAGTCCGCCCTCGTGACGAGAGGTTTGGTCGAGATGATGCGCTTCGGCGTCGCCATGGGCGCCCAGGTCGAATCCTTCATCGGCTTAGCCGGCATCGGCGACCTTATGACGACCTGCAACATGGGCCGCAACTACACCTTCGGCATGAACCTCGTGAAAGGCATGAGCGTCGAGGAAGCCCTCAAAGCTTCCGCCGGCGTAGTGGAAGGGTACCGCAACGCGGAGTGCGTGCACAAGCTCGCGGAAAGATACAACATCAGCATGCCCTTAACTTCCGCCATCTACAGCGTTCTCTACGAGGGCAAGGATTTCCATTCCCTCGTCACAGAACTCATGCTGAGGGACCTGAAATCCGAATCCCACACCGGCAGCCCCATTCTGCGCTGGCTGAAGCTGCAGGCCTTGAGAACCAGAATAACCTTGAAACTGAGCTAAAATTATGTCATTCGTTATAACGACCTATGTCCCGGAAGGGATCGTCATGGCTGCCGACAGCCGCCAGACCGCCAGAGGCAAAAGCGGAGATATGCCCGAAGTCGAGATCGTTGTCTCCGACAACTGCGACAAACTATTCTTTTTGGAAAACCAGGGCGTCGGCATCAGTGCTTTCGGCGACACGATCCTTGACGGCAAACCCGTCAGCCACGCCATCAGACTTTTTGAGGAAGAAGCCAACAACCAGGGCGACGGCATTATGGACGTTGTAAGCAACTTCATGCGCTTCATGAGCTCCCGTTATCCCAAGGCCAACACAAGTTTCCATGTGGCCGGCTACGCCCTTGAAAACGGCGTCTCCGTCCCGCACGTCTATCACTGCCAGGTCTCGCACAACATCATCCAGCGCCTCAACACTAACGAAAGGAACGGCGACATAATTTACGGCACTTCCTGGGGCGGCCAGGGCGACGTCATGTCGCGCCTTCTGCAGTCCAGGGCCCTCATTCCCAGCGGTCAGGCCGACAAGGAAGGCAAGCCAATGATGACCGAGCTTCCCAACTACGCCATCGGCTGGGATGTCATGCCGCTTATCGACGCCATCGACTTCTGTGAGACCGCCGTGGACATCACCGCCAGCATGCAGCGCTTCCAGATGCGCCCCAAGAACGTCGGCGGCCCCATCGACGTATTGCTCCTTACGCCGAAAGGCTCCGACTGGATCGAGAAAAAGCAGTTCGCCTATAATGACCGCGCTTGACCGCCTGAAAAAAGCGATTGCCAAAATCGAGGAACTCTCCTCCCCCTGCCTGCTCTGCCCAAGGGAGTGCAAGGCAAAAAGGAAGGAGGGCGAAGTCGGCGTCTGCGGCCTTTCCGACAAACTGAAAGTCTTCTGCTGCAACCTGCACTTCGGCGAAGAACCGCCGCTTTCCGGCACAGGGCTTAGAGAAGGCGTAAAAGCCAAGGGCTCCGGCACGATCTTTTTTTCCGGCTGCAACCTGCGCTGCGTCTTTTGCCAGAACTTCGCATTCAGCCACAACGGCAACGGCAAATTCATGACCGTTGAGGAACTCTCAGAAGAAATGCTGAAACTGCAGAAAAGAGGCGCCAAAAACATCAACTTCGTGACACCCACTCCCCAGATCCTGCCAGCTCTTAAAGCGCTTTATTTGGCGCGTGAAAAAGGCATGGATCTTCCCCTGCTCTACAACTGCGGCGGCTACGAATCTCTGGAAGTCCTGAAAGCCCTGGAAGGCGTCGTTGACATCTATCTTCCGGACGCCAAATATCAGGATAACTCTCTCGCGAAAAAATACTCCTACGCAGAAGACTATCCTGAAAAGAACATCCTTGCCCTAAAAGAAATGTGGCGCCAAACGAAAAACTTTTCCTATGATGAAGACGGCTACATGACAAAAGGCATGATCGTCCGCCACCTCGTTCTGCCCAATGCGGTCGAAAATTCCCTGGCGGTCATGGACAAACTTGAAAAAGAATTTGCGGACGATGAAGGAAAGATTCCTTTCGGCTTCAGCCTGATGTGCCAGTATTTCCCAACCTTTCAATCGACAAAATATCCCGAACTCAAAGACCGCCTTTCTTTCGACGAATATCTTAAGACTCTGGAAAAACTCGACACCATGGATTTCGAGCTCGAGTTCGTCCAGGAGCACGACGACTGCGCTGAGTGAGCCGATTCCAAAAATAAGTTAGAATAGAATTATGTTTCCTGTCAATATTATTTCCGGGCTGGCCGCCCTCTACATCATCATAAGGGCCGTCTTTCCCTTACACTTCGGCTGGGCGGTCAAGATCCCCATCATAATAATTCTCGTGGCGGCGGCCATGAAGTTCCAGCTCATCCATCTTCTGGGCGGGCCGCAGTTCTTCGCTCCCAAGATCCCGGGATTTGTGACGGCAGTCGCAGGCGTTCTTTACATTTCCGTTTACATTCTCTTTTTCCTGCTGCTCATAAAAGATCTCATTTACCTCCCCTGCTTCCTTTTCGGAGCGCGTTACCCGCAAGGGTATATCAACCTAGCGTTGACTGTGATCGCCCTCTCTATAGGCTTACTTGGGCTCTACAACGCCCTTAAGGCGCCGTATGTGAAGGAATACAAAGTCATGCTGCCGAATCTTCCCCCTGAAGCAAAAGGCCTGAGGATCGCAGTCGTTGCGGACATTCACGCCGACCGCCTGACGAAAAGCAGAACCGTCGAAAAGATCGTCGAGCTCACTCTGTCTGCCAAGCCAGACATAATCGTCATGCCGGGCGACTTCGCGGACGGCGAAGTGGAAGACGTAGGTAAAGAACTGACGCCGCTCAAAAAACTGCAAGCTCCTCTGGGAGTCTTTGCCGTCAGTGGCAATCACGAATATTACAACGGCTGGGAGGATTGGAAACCATATCTGGAAAGCTTAGGCCTTCCCATTTTGGAAAACGAGAACAAGGAAGTCGTGAAAGGCCTCTTCATCGCAGGCGTTCCCGATCTCGCCGCCAACCACTTCGGCGGAGCAAGGCCGAATCTTGACAAAGCCCTTGAGGGAACGGAAGGCAAATGCGTGATACTGTTGGGACACAAACCAAATTACCGTCCCCTGGCCAAAGAAAAGGGCGTGGCGCTCTTGGTTTCCGGCCACACCCACGGAGGCATGGTCTGGGGACTGCACAAAATAGTCGAGCGCTTTAATTGCGGCGCGGTCTCGGGCCTTTACTACAACGAGGACGGGACCGCCATCTTCGTCACTAACGGCGCCAGCCTCTGGAATGGCTTTCCGACAAGACTCGGCATCCCCGCGGAAATTCCGATATTGGTTTTGGAACCGTGACGTCGCATCGGTCGCTGCGCAAAAGGCATGTGACGGAGCAAAGGGCGGCGTATGCCTCTAAGCGAACTCACGGAGGACGCTAATCAAGGCCATGCACGCGTAGTCCGTGAGCGGGGGGCATACGCCGACTTTGCGACGTCAATTCTTGACGCTGCCCGCGCGGTCGTTTATCGCCGAGAGCAGCTGATCTCGGCAGGGAGCGATGGCTTCTTCGGTCGAGGAAGTGAACGTCAATTTGCAGCGCCATTTCCCGCTAGCTTCGTCCATTTCCGGATACGACCCGATCTTCACGTCCGGATACTTATTCTGCGCCGCTTCCATAAGGTCGGCGAAAAGCGTTTCCCCGATTGGGGAAAGATATTCCAGCGTCACGATGCTTCCCTGAGGGAGCTCAGGTTCAATGACGTCGAACATCTTCTGCATCAGTTTCGGGACGCCCGGGAAAACGTAAACATTGCTCATGATGAAGCCGGGCGCGCCGGAAAGTTCGTTCTCTATCAGGCGGCAGCCGATGGGCAGATCGGCCATCATTAGTCTCAGGTCGTTTATCCTTTCGCCATAGTAAGCGCAAAGCATCGCTTCCGCCTCCTTGTTTCTCTCCAAGGTCGTTCCGAAAGCCCTGGCCATTGCTTCCCTGGTGAGGTCGTCGGGCGTCGCGCCGATGCCGCCGCAGACGAAAACATTGCCGTATTTTTCGCTGTATTCCCTGACTTTTCCAACGATCGTCTCCATGTCGTCGGGAATGGTTATGATGCGCTTAAGGTAGATGCCGCGCTGGTGGAGCCTGGCGGCGATGAAGTTGGCGTTGATGTCGCGGGTGCGGCCTGACAGGATCTCATCCCCCACAATGATTATCGCAGCAGTAAATTCTTTTGACATTTGTTTTCCTTACCTTATGATCGTGACGGTGCCGTCGCTGTTTTCTTTGGCTGTCGTTTCGGTGATGTACCAGCCGTTTCGGAAAACGGCGTCGTCGTTTTGGCCTTTCTTGTAGAAGCTCTTGATGACGGACGGGCCGCGTAAAGCCAAAAAGCCCTCTTGGCCCTTGGCAAGGGCTTTGCCGTCCCGGCCTAGTACTTTCACCTGAATATTGGGAAGCGGGGCTCCCTGGGCTCCGTAGGCTGTCCTGAGGGCAGTGGAGAGGAGAACGATGCCGGAAGTCTCCTTCCTGGCGTAGCCGGTCATGATCTCCACGCCGTACATGGGGGCGTAGAAGTAGTATCGCTTTTTCTTAACTTCGTCGAGAATGTAAACGCGCTTGATCTTGATACCGAACTTTTCCTTCAGGCTGGAGAGCAGCTTGACGTGCGGAAGTTTGAAGATCTTGAGATATCTGGCGAATTTTATCCGCTTGGCATAGCCGCCGTTGTCTTTAATGAGCTTCCTGAAGCGTGATGAGAGCGCGAAGGCGCTCTGGATGTCGGTCAGCAGGATCGTCACACCCTCCTTTCTCAAGGCTTCGAAAGCGAGGTCAAGGTCTTTGCTTTCCAGATTGACTACGCAGGAAGCGGTGGCAAGAGGCATGAAGAGCGTAAAGGAGAGCGATTCGATCGAAGAGGGAGCGAAAGTCGTGAAGAGCACGTCCCTGGCGTCTGGCAGAATCGTCTGCGCAGCGGAGAAAAGCTGGGAGAGGATCTGGCCGTGCGTAAGGACAATGTCCCTGTCGCCGGGGATAAGGACCGCCGGATCTTCCCTGGTCAGGGCTTTCAGAGGCGCGGAGGTCGGCTGCTCTAAAAGATAATTGGGAAGAATGTTTTTCTCCAGGTCGCCCCTCAGCCAGAGCACGCATTTAAGCGGAAGCGAGAGAAGCAGCATCTCGCTGGCCGTAGATTGGAAAGTTTCCGAAACGATGAGGAAGGAAATATTGAGCCTTTTGACGGTGTCGGCCAGTTTTTCCGGGGTCTCTTCCGTGTCGAGGAAAGTCATGACGCCGCCGGCGCCCAGAACGCCCAGGGATGCGATGTGCCGCCAGCGTCCGTTGGGAATGAGAAGCGCGACTTTGTCGTGCGTGCGGAGGCCTTTTTCGATCAGGTAATGCGAAACTCTGTTGGCGTTGGCCCTCAGCCAGTGAAAAGTTAGTTCGCTGTCTCCTCTTTCCGTAACATCCCTAATGGCCGGAAGCGTAGTGAAGAGCGAAGCCGCCCTCATCATCAGGTCGGGAATGTTGTGAACGTCGCCCGGTATGGGCGCGGGGTCTCTCGGAGCGAGTCTTTTTCTGTTGCGGGCGTATTTGGCGAAGAGGAAGAAGGCAAGGAAGCACAGGGCAACGTAGAGCGTCTCTTTCCAGGGCCAGCGCTCCGGATAGACGCAGGTGGCGCTGAAAATAAGCTGCCTCGCGTTCTGAAATTCCGAAAGTTTTATCTTCTTCTTTATCGTCCGGCCGTTGAAAGCGCTGTTGGCGCTGGTGATGTTGCCGGGGAAAGTCTGGGAGAGTTCCACCGTGCCGTCGCAGGGAAGATTGGCGGCGCTCTGACCTAGGTCGAAACGCTGGAAGATCGTCATCCCGCTGTGCTTGGTTGAAGCGTTGATGGTGCGGTGGCGGAAGAAAGGAAGTTGGGCAAGGTCGGTTACCGCGCCTTTGAATTTAATGTCGAGCGCCAGGTGCGAATTGCTGCTGACAAGCGCCGACCTTAAAAGCGTTACGTTGGCGGGGAAATTGTTGCTGGCCCAGAAAGGCACGAGCAGAAGGCGCTCCTCCTCCAGAGTAATGCCGGGATTCTTCTTCAAAAAGTCTTCGCTGAGCGCGCAGACGATGTGAACGGTGGCGTTACCCTCTTTGTCATAGACCCAGCTTTCACGATAATCGAAGCAGGCAGTGAGAACTGCGGCTGCAAGGATCATTGTGAGAGCAAGGCGAAGTTTCATTTTCTTATTCAGTGATCAGATCTTTCAGCCAAACTTTCACTTCTTCAACGTTGGGTGCGGAAGTAAAGTTGCTGTTCAGAGGAGTGACGGAAATGAAATTCTGCTTTATGGTCAGGTAATCGGACTTGGGGTCTTCGTCGTCCGGCAGAAGCACGCCGCTGATCCAGAAGTAGTCGTTGCCGCCAGGGTCGGTCCTGTGCAGATAGCGTTCGTGGAATTTCGTCTTTCCCAGCGTGGTGAGCTTATAGCCTTTGATCTCCTCAAAAGGAACGTTGGGAACGTTAACATTGAGGATAACGCCTTTGGGAGCGGATCTCAGGTCGATCTTTGAGAGCATCTCCTTCGCCGCTTTTGCTCCCGTCTCAAAACAGAACTTCCCGTCTTTGGAATCATCCATGGAGAAGGCGAAAGCTGGAACGCTCAACATGTTCGCTTCGCTGGCGGCCGCTACCGTTCCGGAATAAATGATGTCGGTCGAGAGGTTGGAACCGGGGTTCAAGCCGATCAAAACGCAGTCCGGCTGGTCGCAGAAGGAAAGCAGAGCAATCTTCATACAGTCCGCGGGAGTGCCCGTCGCAGCGTAAGCTTTGACGTTAGGCAGCAGCTCTTTTTTCTTCAGGATTATCGGTTCCCTTAAAGTGATGGCGTGGCTGATGGCGCTGCGCTCCCTTTCCGGAGCAATTATCGTCACTTCATTTTCGCCCGCTAAAGTTTCGGCCAGGACGAGTAGTCCCTCGCAATAGATGCCGTCGTCATTGGAAAGTATAATCTTCATATGTATGATTATAGCAAATTTTCCTTACCCTAAAAGGCCTCAGATGTATTTCCGGAACTCCCGACTCGTCGATCAGAATAAGAGAATAAACATAGCCAACTCTTCGCTTTCTCAGGCCGTTCTCGATCAGAAAGGCCCTTGAGGCTTTGATGATCCGCTTTTCCTGGGGAAAGGAGAGCGCCCTTACGGGAAAGAAAACGTTTTTGTTCCTGGTCTTGACCTCGACGAAAAGAACGATGTCGTCCTTGGCGGCGACGAGGTCGATCTCACTCCTCGAATAGCGATAATTGCGTTCGATTATCCGGAAGCCTCTTTTTTTGAGCTCTTTTGCCGTCAGATCCTCCCCCAGCTTTCCCCTTCTTTGCGCCTCGGTCTTCGTCGAGGCCTTCGACATAGAAAGTTTTGCGGTGAATTGGCGAGCGACCAAGTTTTTGTAATGCTTTAAGATGGAAGGCAGTCCCATAGCCTTTGTTCTTTGCGAGATCATATCCCGGATACTTTTCATCCAACTCCAGCATGATATGATCCCTGGTTACCTTCGCGGCGATCGAAGCCGCCGCGACAGCTAAACACAGACTATCCCCTTTTATGACCTTCTCCTGGGGGATCCCAAGGTCAGGTATGGCCGTCCCGTCCACCAGAACGAACCCGGGAGCCACCTTCAATCCCATGACCGCGCTCTTCATGGCCCTGTGGGTGGCTCTCAAAATATTCGTTTCATCTATTTCCTTAGCGTCCGCCATGGCGATGGAGATCTCAAAAGGACTGTCACTGCTCATGAGGCGCTCGAAAACGTATTCCCTTTTGCTTTCCGAGAGCTGCTTGGAGTCGAAGATCTCCGTTAGCCAGGGAAATTCCTCGGCGCTTGGAAAATCTTTCCCATGCATGGCCGCGGCGCAGACAACAGGGCCGCAAAGCGGGCCTCTGCCGGCTTCGTCAACCCCGGCCACCAGGTCAAAAGTGTTTAGAAGTTCCGTTTCCTTTGCGAGCAGTTGTTGGAAACGAAGCGCCTTTTTGTTTTCACTTTCGGTTTTCTTCATACCACTTGGCCCACTGCTCGTAAGTGGTGAGATTCTGGCCGGTCTGTTCCTGCAGGATCGAAACGGCCATCTGGCGAACTTCGTTGTATTGGCTCAAGAGGCCCTGCTCGATTATGGGCTGCAGGGCGTTGTGGCTTCCCTCCTCGTGCAGCTGCTCAAGCAATGTAAGGGAAGTTTCCTGAGTGTCGGCATCACCCTGCTTGAGCGCGTAGTCAAGACTTGGCATCATGCAGTCGTCAACCAGCATGGTCAGCATGTCGAGGGCATTCTCCCTGACATCCTCGTTGGGGTCGTTCAGGGCCTGCATAATGATGTCGTTCAGACTCGCGTCCGGCGTCAAAGTCGCAATGCATTCAAGGGCTTCTTCCCTAAGGTCGGGATCTGAATCTTTTAAAGCTTTCTCCACGCCCTCCACGACCGCAGGATCGTCAATGGCTTTCATCGCCTCGACGGCCAGCGTCCTCACTTCCTCGTCCTTGTCCTCCAATGCCGCCAAGACCGCCGGCATGACCATCTTGTCGCCGATCAGGGCTATCTGGTTCATCAGTTCCAGCTTTTTCTCAGTTGGCGCGTTGCCGCGGAAAGCCGCCATGGTGTCTTCCACCAATCCTTTGGTGTCGAAGCCGGGAATAGGATCCCCTTCCGGCAGGAACATGACGGCTCTCTCGTGCTTCAGCTGACGCATGGAGATGGTCTCCTCCGCGGCGGCGTTTGTCGAGGCGGTGTCCTGCGAGACGACGACCTTGGGCTTCCGGGGAGTCCTCACTTTTCTTTCCGTGATAGGCGTTCTGGGGCGAGGCGGTTCGTAGGGAACCGGTTTCTCGCGGTTCCTTAAACCTAAAAAGATCAAGACGCCCACAATGAGCAGCACTATGATGGTACCGGATAATTTAACTCCGTCTCTGGTTGTCATCACATTCTCCTAATTTCTGATTTCGCCTTTGCCGTCCGGCTTGATACCGGCAAGCTCGTCGCCCTGGATGGTTATCTCATCCATTATGTTCTGAAGTTTTTCACAGTACGGACTGAGGTCTTCCGCATCCTTGGGTACAACAAAGGGCGTGCCGAAAACTATGTGCACGGTGGCAAAGGGAAAGATTATCATGCAGCGGTCCCAGGAAGAGGCCCTGTAGCTGAACTTGGCGGAAACGCCGAGCGGAATTATGGGGATCCCCGTGCGCTGGGAGATCAGCACCATGCCCGGCTCTATCCTCTGTCTCGGCCCTCTTGAACCGTCCAGAGCCATAGCTGTGTCCTTCCCGGACCTGGTTATTTTCAAAAGATTCTTGAGCGCGCTGACTCCGCCCTTGTGCGCCGAGCCTCTCACGCACTCCACATTGAGAAGGTTGAAGTATGAGGCTAATATGTCTCCGTCCTTGCTCTGCGAGACCATCATGGAAAGCTTGTTATAACCGAAATGGAAACGGTAGATGGCGGGCAAAAGCATTCCCCTGCCGTGCCAGGATCCGAAGATGATGTTCTCACCGTTGTTTTCCCGGTCAAGGTAGAGCTTGTAGTTCTCCTCGTTGTGGAACTTGAAGCGGCAGGTCTTCATGTTGATCAAAGTCAGCCAATAAGCCAGCCTTGGTATGACCTTGAAACGCATGAAGGGTTTTTTAAAGATATTGTCAGCCATTTTTCTGATTATAACATAAAGAGTCTTTCGGTATTTGCCGTCACAGCCTCATCTATTTCTTTCAATGTAAGGTTCCTGAGCTTGGCGTGGGCCAGCGCTATGTCCACAACGTAAGAGGGCTCGTTGCGCCTTCCGCGGTTCGGTTCCGGCGCCATATACGGGCAGTCCGTCTCCACCAGAAGTTTATCGAGCGGTACGACCATTGAGGCGCTTCTCTGCAGCTGCCCGTTCTTGAAAGTGATGGGCCCGCAGAAAGAAATGTGATAGCCCAATTCCAGAAAACGCTCAGCGCTCTCCGCGTCGTAGGAGAAGCAGTGCACCTGTCCCCTGAGTCCCGGATGTTCTTTCAGGATAGCTAAGGTGTCGTCCCTGGCGTCCCTGGAGTGGATGACGATTGGCTTATCCAAGACTTTTGCCAATTCAAGCTGGGAAACAAATGTCGCCCACTGCACTTCCTTCGGATGAATGTTGTTGTGGTAATCAAGGCCTATTTCGCCTATCGCCACCGCTTCCTTTTCCTTGAGAAGAAGCTTGATCCTTTCCTCGGCTTCTGGGCTGTATTCCCCGGCGTTCAGAGGATGGATGCCTATCACAGCCCTCAATCTCTCATTGCTTTTCGCCAGCGCAAGCGCCTGGTCGTTCCTTTTCTCTTCGCCGCCTATGACGATGATCTTGGAAAGGCCGCGGTCCCAGGCCCTCTTTAGCATGGCCTCCCTGTCCTCGTCGAAGACCTCGAACTGAATGTGAGCATGGCTGTCTATCATCAGCACTCCTCCAGGCTCTTCTGCTGGGGAGCGAGAAAAATACCGCCCTCTTTTGTCACATACATGCAGTCCTCTAAGCGCATACCGATCTCACCAGGAATGTAGATGCCTGGCTCGTCGCTGAAAGTCATGTTCTCCTTGAGCGGCATTTTGTTTCCCCGGCAGAGGTAAGGCCACTCGTGTCCGTCCAGACCGATGCCGTGTCCCAGGCGGTGCGTGAATGTTTCGTAATCATAGCCGAAGCCAGCCTTCCCCAAAACTTCCCTGGCCGCCAGGTCCGGCGCCTCCAAACAATTCCCAACTTTGGCGGCGGCTCTGGCCGCCTCCTGGGCTTCCTTCAAAACCTTGTAAACTTCCCTTTGCCTCTCACTCGGTGTTCCAAAAACTACGCTCCTGGTGATGTCGCTCGTGTAGCCCTCGACTTGGCAGCCTGCGTCGCAAAGCATAAGATCGCCCGCTTTCAGTTTCTGCGGGTACTTAGTCCCGTGAGGGTACGAGGCCGCTTCGCCGAACAGGACGAATCCTCCGCCTTTGCAGCCGCGCGCCAGACACTCTTTGGCGACAAGCTCCGACATCTCGATATTCGTCATGCCTTCCCTGGCGCAGGCGAAAGCCGCCCCTACCGCCTCGCCGATTATAGCGTTGGCGTGCGCCATGATCTTAAGTTCTTTTTCGCTCTTCACAGCCCGGCAGAGCCTCACGATCATGCCTGCGTCGCCGGCGCCCTGCCTGGCCGCTTTTTCAAATTCCGTGTAATACCAGAGCGGCAGCGTGTCTTCCAGTCCGACCTTCCCCTCGAAAGCCGACAATTTCCGCGCTACCATTTCGCAGGGATTTTGGTCTTCCTGCCAAGGAATAACTTCCGCGTCCTCCCCGTAAATTTCGCGCATCCTTCTTTCCTCAAAGGAGGGGCAAATGTAAAAATACGTTCCGTCGCATTTGATGACCAGAGCGTAGAGACGGTCGCTGTAACCGCCGCGCGCTCCGCAGAAATAGTATAGATTTGACGGTCCGGCCACTACCAGGCCGGAATAACAGCTTTCTTTAAGCAGCGCGGCCGCACGTTTTATCCTCTCCTCGCGGTCGCTTTTAGTTATAGGCGCAACATCCCTGGCGTTCAGCATATCTCCTCTTCGATCTCGCCTTTTATCTTGTTAAGTATTTTCCTTGATTTGGCGCGGCGCGCCAAAAAATTTCTTTTCGAGTTTTTAATTTTCTCCCCGCTGCCTTTCCTGCGGTCGCGAAGCATGTTCTCAATAGCGTCTTTCGCGGGGTCGATATAGTCCGCTTCGACCATGTCGCGCAAGGGCGCGTCGATCTCTTTCCAGACCGTTCTGGGAACGATGCCGTTTTTCGCGTTGTAATCCTCCTGGATCGCCCGGCGGCGCTCGGTCTCGTCTATCGCGGCTTTCAGAGCGTCGGTCATATTGTCGGCGTACAGGATGACGCTGCCCTTGATGTTCCTGGCGGCGCGGCCTATGGTCTGGATAAGGGAGCGCGTGGAACGCAGAAAGCCCTCCTGGTCGGCGTCGAAAATGGCGACGAGCGTCACTTCCGGAAGGTCGAGGCCCTCCCGCAAAAGGTTGATGCCGACCAAAACGTCCACCTCGCCTTTCCTAAGGCTGTTGATCACTTCCGTTCGTTCCATCGTGTCGATGTCGGAATGAAGGTACGTGACCTTGATGTCTTCCCCTATCAGGTAATCGGTCAGTTCCTCCGCCATGCGTTTTGTCAAAACGGTGATGAGCGTACGCTCGCCCGCCTCCACGCGCTTTCTGATCTCGCCTATGACGTCCGTGACCTGCGTCTTGGAAGGCCTGACTTCGAGCAGAGGATCAAGCAAGCCGGTTGGGCGGATGACCTGCTCCACGGGAACGCGGAAAGAAACTTTTTTCTCCTCCGCTTCCTTTTTGGAAAGCATTAACTCGTATTCGCCTGGCGTGGCGGAAACGTATATGACCTGATTCAGCTTCTGCTTTATCTCCTCAAAACGCAAAGGTCTGTTGTCCTTGGCGGCCGGAAGCCTGAATCCGTAGCGCACCAGCGTCTCCTTTCTCGCTGCGTCTCCCCTGGACATCCCGCCCAGCTGCGGGATGCTTATGTGGCTTTCGTCTATCAGCATCAGCCAATCCTTCGGGAAGTAGTCGAGCAGCGTGTAGGGCATCTCGCCTTCCTTGCGGCGGTCGAGGTAGCGCGAGTAGTTCTCGATCCCTGAGCAGAAGCCCATCTCCTCCATCATCTCGACGTCGTGCGTGACGCGCTGCTCGAGGCGCTGGGCCTCCAGCAGTTTCCCTTCCCTCTTAAACTCCTCAAGCCTTTTCTGAAGATCTTCCTTGATCTCCATGATGGAAAGGCGCATGATCTCGGCGCTGGTGGCGTAATGGGAGGCGGGATAGATCGTGAAGGAGTCGGTGTGCCTCAGCGTCTGGCGCGTCAGCTCGTCGCAGAGCCTTAAGCTTTCCACTTCCTCGCCGAAGAGCGAGATGGAGAGGTATTCCTTGTCCTCGTAGGCCGGGAAGATGTCGATTGTGTCGCCTTTCACCCTGAAAGTGCCGCGGTGAAAATCGGCGTCGTTGCGCTGGTACTGCATGGCGACGAGCGACTTCAAAAAAGCGTGCTGGTCGATAACGTCGCCCACGGCGATGCTCGACCTCATCTCAAGGTAGGTCTCCGGCTTGGAAAGGCCGTAGATGCAGGAGACGGAAGCGACGACGATGACATCCCTCCTCGTCAGAAGCGAGCGCGTCGCGGAAAGCCTGAGCCTGTCCAGGAGATCGTTGCGGTCGCAGCTTTTCTCGATGTAAGTGTCCGAAACGGGAATGTAAGCTTCCGGCTGGAAATAGTCGTAGTACGAAACGAAATACTCCACGGCGTTCTTGGGGAAAAGCCGCATCATCTCGCCATACAGCTGCGCCGCCAGAGTTTTGTTGGGCGCCAGAATGAGCGTCGGCCTCCCGGCTCTCGCTATGATGTTCGCCATGGTGAAAGTCTTGCCGGAACCGGTGACGCCCAAAAGCGTCTGCGACCTGAGCCCGCGCTCCACTCCTTCCGACAGGTCTGTTATAGCCTTCACCTGGTCGCCCATGGGGGCGTAGGGCGAATTAAGTTCAAACAGCGCGCTCATTCCCCTTTCTCTTCACCCTCGGCGTTAGCCAGCTCTGTTAGCTCCTCTTCTTTCAGAGGGCGGCTGGTAACGTACTCCTCTTTCAGCCAGCTGCCAAGGTCCATGAGACGGCAGCGTTCGGAACAGAAAGGAAAAAAGTCTTCCGCTTTATCAGAAGACCTCACGTACTCTTTTTTGCAAAGAGCGCACTTGTATTTCTTTGTTTCAGGCATTGCTTTGATCCAATAAAGTTCCGTCGGGCGCGAAGCGCTTGAACGCCGAGGCCCAGACAGAGGGCGGCCTCAAGTCCCTCGCGGCTTTTACGCATCCCTTGAGGAACCAGACTTCGTTCGCCTTCGCTTTCTTCAGCATCTCCTCCGCCAGGGTATCCCAGACCATGACTTCAAACTGCCCGCCGAGATCCTCCATGCCAAGGACAAGGTAGATCCCGCCTTTGCGATTGAAGCGCTTTCTCACGCTGTTTACGATGCCGCCCATAACGACGATCTTCCCAGGTTCCTTCTCGGCCGTTTCCTTCAGCTGGTCGGAACTTAGCGTGACTTTTCCCCGGAAAAGACCGCCCCAGGCGTTCAAGGGATGGTCGGAAACGTAAACGCCCAGAACTTCCTTCTCATAGCGCAGTTTCTCTTCGGAAGTCCATTCGGCTTCCCTGCTCTTCTCCGGCTTGACCGAGAAGAAGGATCGCTGCAGCGAGCTTTCGTTCTTGGATTCCCAGTTGGAAAGGAGATCGTTCGCCAGAAGCGTCAGTTCAGAGCGGGATATGTTGGTGAAATCGAAGCAACCGGCTTTGATCATGTTCTCAACGGCCGCAGGCTGCAGCAGGCGCCTTTCTATGCGCAGGCAGAAATTGTCAAGCGAAGTAAATTTTCCCTGCTCCCTTTCCTTTACTATAGCCTCCGCCAGCTTTTCGCCGACGTTCCTTACGCCGACAAGACCTATGGACATCGTCCATTCGCCCGCTTCGTTTTTCACGGCGCTGTTGTAAACGGAGGAAACATTGACGTCGGGAGGCGCGAATTTAAAGCCCATGGAGCCCATCTCCCTTATGGTCCTTGCGGTGAACTCATGGTCTCCCAAGTGCGCGTTCAGAAGCGCGGCGCAGAAGTGCGCAGGATAATGGGCTTTCATGTAAGCCATCCTGTAGGCAATGAGAGCGTAAGCCGCGGCGTGCGATTTGTTGAAGCCGTAGCCAGCGAAACTGGCGATGTCGCCGTAGAGTCTCTCCGCCACCGCTTCGTCTATCTTCTTGATCCTGGCCGCCTGCATGAATTTCTCCCGCTCTTTCTCCATCTGGGCGACCTTCTTCTTCGACATGATCTGCCTGAAAATATCGGCGTTGCTCATCGTGTAGCCCAGGATCAAATGCAGCGCCTGCATGACCTGCTCCTGGTAGAGCATGATGCCGTAAGTCTCTTTTAAAACTTTCGCCAGTTTCGGATGCGTGTAGGCAACTTCCTCCTCCCCGTTGTGGCGCGCGATGAAGGAATCGATGTACTGCATGGGGCCGGGGCGGTAGAGCGCCAGGACCGCGATAATATCCTTGAAAGACCTGGGCTTCAGCCTTCTCAAAACGCGCTTCATGCCTTCGCTCTCAAGTTGGAAAATGCCGATCGTATCTCCCCGTCCTATCAGTTCCAAAGCAGGCGCGTCGTCAAGCGGAATGTCGCTCCAGACGATCTTTTCCCCCGACTCTTCGCAGAGAACTCTCATGTCCTCCATTATAGTCAGCGTCCTTAGGCCCAGCACGTCCATCTTCAGAAGACCCATGCGCTCCACGGCGTACATGTCGCACTGCGTCCTGGTGTCGCCAAAGCCTCCGAAAAGCGGGATCCTCTTCTTCAAAGGCTCCGGAGCGATCACGACCGCGGCGGCGTGCAGGGAAACGTTCCTGGGAAGATCCTCGATCTTCTCGGCCGCGTACAGCAAAGTCAAAAGCCCGCTGTCGCCCTCCCTCAGCATGCGCTTCACTTCCTCGCACTTCATCCTCGCCTCCCTGATTAGCCCGAACTTCAAGCCGCTGTCCTTGGCGAAACGGTCCAGAACGACGCCGAGCTTCTCGACTGTTCCGGCGGGCGTCTTCAGAACGCGCGCACAGTCCTGCAGGGCCGCCCTGGCACGAAGCGTGGAAAACGTCGCGACCTGGGCCACGCGGTCAGCCCCGAAGCGGGACCTTATGTAGTCGATGACTTCTCCCCTTCTCCTTTCGCAGAAGTCCATGTCGATATCCGGCATCTTGCGCCGGCTGGGATTCAAAAAGCGCTCGAAGTAGAGGTCGTAATCCAAAGGATCGATCTCCGTTATCCCCAAAGAATAGGAAACAACGCTGCCGACCGCCGAGCCTCTGCCAGGCCCGACAGGAATGCCATTCGATTTGGCAAAGCGCATGTAGTCGGAAACGATCAGGAAATAATCCGAGAAGCCCAGTCTCTTGATGATGTCAAGTTCATATTCGAACCGGCCTTTTACTTTGGCGGTCCTTTCCTCATCGCTGCCGTCCAAAATGAAAGGATAGCGTTTCACAAGGCCGGCGTACGCCTGCTTTTCAAGGACTTCGTCGGACGACTCCCCGCTCTCAAGGGGGAATTTCGGCAGTTCCGTTCTTCTTTCGGGATTGAGCTCCACATGGCAGACGTCAGCTATGGCGAGCGCGTTGTCGCAAGCCTCCGGGTGATTCTGGAAGATCCGGCGCATTTCCTCCGGGGAGCGGAAATAATACTGGTTGTTATTGGGAGTCAGTTCCCTGGGATCGTCGACCGTCTTGCCCTGATCTATCGCGTTGAGGAGCCCCAGGATCCCGGCGTCTTCCTTTCTCAAATACTTGCATTCGTTCGTCGCGACGACAGGGATGCCCAAAGTCTTGGCGAGATCGGTTTGACTCTTCAGGATAGCTATCTCTTCTTCCTGCCCGTGGTACTGCAGCTCAAGGTAAACGTTGCCCTTTCCGAAGAGCTTCACATATTCACCCAGCACTTCCGTCGCTTCCAAAACGGCGTTCTTTGAGAGCAAGCTGTAAACTTCCCCGTCTTTTCCGCCTGTCAGGAAAATAAGATCACCGCCAAGGTCTTTAAGCTGCGTTTTGCTTATTACAGGCTTGCCGCCTTCTCCCGACTTCTCGTAGGCGTCGCTCAGAATAGCGCAAAGCGCAGCGTAGCCTGAATTGTTCTTGGCCAGGATGACGGAGGTGAAACTATTCCTCTCAGGTTCATTCAGTTCATCGCTCCCGGATGCTTTTTCGCAAAACGGCTCCAGTTCCGCCTCGATGCCGAGGATCGGCAGAATGCCGTTTTCCATGCAGGCATCATAGAACCTGACGGCGCCCGACATGTTCATGTGATCAGTCAGCGCCAAAGCCGGCATTTTAGATTCAGAGGCGGCCTTTATCATATCCTTGATACGCAAGGCGCTGCCCAAAAGCGAAAATTCCGATCTTGTATGTAAATGTACAAAAGACATAACTTATATTTATATTATACCCTAAATCGCTCCAACTTTCACGCCGATAAATAATTCGCCTATCAATCTTGAAGAGCATTTTGGTAGAATATAGGATAATCAACATAAATAATTAAAAAGTGGATACATCAAATCTTTCTAGAGAAGAGCTGGAAGCTAAATTCAGGGACGAGATCCGCCACCATTACGATAAGAAGTACTCTTATTACATCAGGCGGGTCATTTTGACCATTGCCAAGACCGGCATCAGGCACATCATGCTGCGCGGCATAGAGAATTTCAAGACGATCCCAAGGAGCGTCCCTGTCATTATCAGCGCCACTCACAAGAGCCACCTCGACTACCTCCTCATCGACTGCGTTTTGCTGGAAGCCATCGGCTATTACCCCTGCACCGTCGCCGGAAAAAATCTTTTCCACGGCTACTTCAAGAAGATGCTCCCTAAAGTCAAAGGCATCTGCCTAGACCGCGAACGCATAAAGGAAGAGAATCTCAGGAAGAAAGAGAACATCATCTATCTTAAGACCTTCTACGATTACCTGACCGAAGAGATCTTCAATAAATCAGAAACGGTCCTCATCTACCCCGAGGCCGGGCGCTCCTACAACGGCAAAGTCGGGAAACTGGCCCACGGCATCTTCGGCATGGCCAAGCGCGCCATCAACGAAGACGGCAAGATGGCCATCCTGCCCATGGGCATCACCTACGAGCGCGTCACGGAGGACGAAGTCTTCCCGCAGCTGATGAAGATCAAGGAAAAAGAAGGCATGTCGAAGCGCTACCGCGCCAAAGATCTCAGCTCCTTCAAACTCCACGCCCTTCTCCAGGCCAGGGGAAAAGTGCTCTTCTCTTTCGGCGAGCCCATCTACATTACCATGGAAGACCTACGCCACCTCGACGAACTCGGCGAGCGCGTGAGGAAAGCCATGATCAAAGAGACCGTCCTCACCCCTGTCTCCCTAGTCTGCCATTCCTTCGGCAAAGACAAATCTCTTAAGCTCACCGAACTCTACGAGCGGATGGAAAGGGAAAAGAACATCGCCTACAAGAACGGCTACAAGATGATCCCGGGCGTCGATCAGAACGCCAATCCGGGCTACATCTGGAAACTGGCCAAGCCGCACCTTGCCATGCCCTGGAGGCTGCGCAACATCCTTAAAAGGAAAGGCGACACGATCAGCGTAGTGAAACCCGAGATCGTCGAATACTACGCCAACACCGTAGAGCACATGTACGAATAATCGCGCAGATTTTATTGAACTAGGAAAACACGAAACCCGCCAAATTCGTAGACGTCGCCGGAATTGACGTCGCCACGGTCAGCGGAGCGGCAATCGCTGGCGTTGAAGTTCCAGCCCCCGCTCCGAAGCACACGATACGATCCTTCTTCTCCGCCCTTCGGGTCGGTGGCCGGATCGCTGCCCAGACTATATTGATACCTGTCCAGGCACCACTCCAACACGTTTCCGTGCATATCATACAATCCCCAGGCGTTGGGAAGATACGAACCGACGGTAGTGTGCTCATTATATCCGCCCTTTCCGTCATTCATATTGCCATAACAGCGGCCGACCTCAGCCAAGTTCGCACAGCTAATCGTACCACTCAAATTCTTGCCGCTGTTAAGCGCTGTGGTCGTGCCTGCTCTGCAGGCAAACTCCCACTGCGCTTCCGTGGGCAGATCGAAAGCCTGATTGGTCTTGGCGCGCAGAACGCCCAGGAAAGAGGTCTCGTCAACATCGCTGTTTGCGGGCCAGCCGGAACCCTTGTCGCTTCCGCGGATCATATCGTATGAAACGCATTCCACAGGACGTGCATCTCCCAGATAATACGCCGGATTGTTTCCCATTATCAGTTCATATTGTTTCTGCGTAACTTCAAACACGCCCGCGAAGAAAGGCTTGGTCAAAGTCACTTCGTGCTGAACTTCGTCATTGTATCTTCCCAGTTCGTCTGCGGGGCTGCCCATAGTGAATTTGCCAGCCTCAATCTTGCTCAACACCATTTTGGTGGTCTTGTATTCTTCCGTCCAGCCGCCTTCCGGAACATCATCGAGATAGCTTATCGCAAAGCTAGCTGCGTTGGTCCCACCAGAAAGATCAATGACCATGTACAATCTGTTTGTTACTGCCGGAGGAGGATCTACAGGGGATTCTCCGGTGAACGCAGGAGAAGCTGCGTTGGTGAGAAGTTTGAATGTCGCCTTCGCCTTGCCCTTGGAATTGGCGGAAAACTTGACTTGCAGATCTGCACCTTTATTCGCGTGCGTAAAATTTTTGCCTGTGCTTTCCGGAGTGAAGGTGTAGGCCGCGACGCTTTCAGAGCCTTTTT
>Ga0310690_10002548_pt1 | contig 29355 bp, 50 predicted proteins | sample AusTroGonzalo_MG_2_FD_207661 | JGI IMG/M metagenome (GOLD analysis project Ga0310690, IMG submission 207661) | Bovine rumen microbial communities from tropical cattle in Woodstock, Queensland, Australia - Gonzalo_04 (v2) (version 2) | ecosystem: Host-associated > Mammals > Digestive system >...
TTCATGAAAAGGAATGTCATGAAAATGTGACGACGTGTGCAAGATACGACGAGCTGCTTGAGGCGCTGAGCGTAAAACTGAAACCGTGCCCGTTCTGCGGATCTGACGAGCTGGAGCTCGCGCTGAACGGTATCGGTAACTGGTCAGTAAATTGCCTCGGCTGCGGCGCTACTGGCCGTGACGAGCGGAAAGCCGACAAGGCCGTCGAGGTATGGAACAGGCGTTACGAAGAGGGCGTTACCTTCTGCGGCGATTGCCGCTGGTGGGACAATACCGGCAAATGCAAACTGCATCGTATATCGACAAAGATGGGCGACTATTGCTCGGGAGCGTGGCGGATATGCTGAAGATCTACACGATCAAAGCGGAGCGACCGGGAAGGCTGTCGCCGGGCAAACCGCCTAACGAATTGGTGCTGGCTCTCGAACGAGCTCGTGCCAGGCTGTGCCTTAACTGCGACCAGAAGAAGTGCGTCAACTGTTACGAGTCGAAGGATATCAAAACCAGGCGGAAGATGTTCCACAAGGCGCTGGACATGAAGATACCCGAAGACCTCGCCCGGAAGATGTTTGTGAGGGGTGATATCCTATGAGCGAGAATTACAGGTGGCGTGCAAGAGCCAGGTCGGCTATCAGACGATATCCGGAACTCCTGAGGGCCGAGGCTGACCTTCACGCCGCCAAGACCACGCCGGCTTACACGGGTATGCCGGGAGGCAGCGAGGCATCCAGGACGACGGAGCTGCTGGCTATACGCGAACTGTCTCCGCATGACCAGCGGGACCTCGACGCAGTCCGCCTGGCTCTCGATACCATCAAGCGTTACAGGAACGCCGACCTTCGATACAAACTGATTGAGATCTGTTACTGGCGCAATTCGCACACAGTCGAAGGAGCTGCGATGATCATCCACGTCTCGCCCAGGACGGCTCATGAGTGGGACAGGGGCTTTATCGAGCTTGTTGACGCGTATAGACGGCAAAGATAAACAATATCTGTATTTTTTATCGCAAAAAGTGTGGTATAAGAATATCATGGTATCGAGCAGGGCCGGGGTTCCGGCTCTGCTTTTTCTGTGGGTGAACGCACTTGACGCAAGGGGTGGGGCTTAGTGCGAAGCGACTTCCAGCCGATCATGCACCGATTCGGCAACGGATCCATCGAAGTGTTGCCGATATCTGATGTGCATTACGGCGCGGTCGAGCATAACGAACAGGCCTGGAACAAGCTACTTAAGTATATCCAGGACAATCCGCAAGTATACATCATCATCGGCGGCGACATGATGAACAACGCTACACGCTCATCGGTGTCGAACATCTTCGAAGAGACCGTTCGTCCGCGTGAGCAGAAGCGCTACATGGTCAAGGCTCTTGAGCCGATACGCGACAGGATCCTCTGCGTCGTGCCGGGCAATCATGAGCGGAGATCCATCAAGGACGCCGACGACGAGCCGTTATACGACATCGCTTGCTGTCTCGACCTTGAGGACTATTACCGGCCTAACATAGCGTTCATGGCGGTCCAGCTGGGCGAGTTCCCGGACGATAAGTCAAGAGCCAGGGAGACGTACAAGTTCGCCGTGACGCACGGTGCCGGCGGCGGGATCTACACCGGAGCGACCGTCAACCGCAATGAGCGCTTCGGCAATATCATCGAAGGGCTCGACGTTCTGCTGGTGGGTCACACGCACAAAGGCACGGTCAGCCGGCCGAGCAAGCTGGTGTTCGACGTCAATCGCGGCACGGTATACCAGAAGGAATACGTTGTTATGTCAATGGTGTCGTGGATGTCGTACGGCGGTTATGCGGCGCAGAAGATGCTGCTGCCGTCGTCGCACAGCCAGCCGCAGCGTATTATCCTGAAAGACTCGGTCAGCCATGAGAAGAAGGTCGAGGTTATCTGGTGAGCACGTTCAACCATGAGTTCTATACGACGGTCGCATGGAAGAAGTGTAAGAACGCATATAAGAAGTCAGTCGGCGGATTATGTGAGCGGTGCTTAGCCAAAGGGATGTATGTGCCGGGTGAGATAGTTCATCATAAGGTTCATCTCACACCTAACAACATCACCGACCCGACGGTGACTTTAAACTGGAACAATCTCGAATTGCTTTGCAGGGTGTGTCATGCGGACGAGCATCAGCGCTTGAAGAAGCGTTACAAAATTTCTCCGGACGGAAAAGTTTTGATAGCCCCCGTTGTTTCAAAAACGCCGACACCCTAATTAGCCCCGCCGTGCCCTCGATTCTCGCAAATGTCTCACCGAGACGACCGGAAACAACATGAATATGCCGAAATCAGCCGAAGATAACTACATCTTCACTTACTATCAGCAAATTAAAAATGGATCCATCGCGGTCGGCCGCTGGGTGGAGCTCGTTTACGAATATCTGATAACCGGGCTCGAGAAAAAAGAGTTTTTCTTCGACCAGAAGCGGGCGACGGAAGCAATCGACTGGATAGAGAACCATTGTTTCCACGTTGAAGGCCGTCTGGCTCCGGGTCCGCTGAAATTGGAGCTCTGGCAGAAGGCTTTTATCTCCGCGATCTTCGGTATCATCGACGAGAGCCAGGAGCGCCAGTTCCGCGAGGTCCTTCTGGTCGTCGGCCGTAAAAACGGCAAGAGCTTACTGGCGGCTGCCATCGCAAATTACATCTGGCGGGCTGAAGGAGGCTTCGGCGCGAGGGTCTACTGCCTGGCGCCGAAATTCGACCAGGCCGACATCATCTACAACAGCGTTTGGCAGATGGTCCAGCTGGATCCCGAGTGGAAGAAACTCAAAGAGATTGCCAGCCAGAAGAACGCGCAGCGGCTGAAGATAAACGACGACTCCATGCTTGCCAGGCATCGGCAGAGCGACTTGTTTATACCGGGCACCAACAGCTCGGTGAAGAAGATAGCGTTCAGCGCTAAAACATCAGACGGCTTTAACCCGAGCTTATGTATCTGCGACGAGGTGGCGGCCTGGGAAGGCGACAAAGGCCTGAAGCAATACGAAGTCATGAAATCAGGTATGGGCGCCCGGCCAGACGGTCTGCTCATATCATGTACGACTTCCGGCTATGTTAATGACAGCATATATGACGAGTTGATGAAACGATCAACTCGTTTTCTTTTGGGCGACTCTAAAGAAAAGCGGTTATTGCCGCTACTTTACATGGTTGACGATATCGATAAATGGAACGATATCAACGAGCTCCGGAAAGCTAACCCGAACCTGAATACATCGGTCTCTGTCGACTATATGCTTGAAGAGATCGCCATAGCCGAAGGCAGTCTTTCAAAGAAAAATGAGTTTCTTTGCAAATACTGTTGCTTAAAATCCTCATCGTCCCTTGCCTGGATTCCGGCAAAGACGGTTGAAGACGCTTCCGGCGAAGCACTGGATCCGGAGGACTTCCGTAACAGTTATGCCGTCGGCGGCATCGACCTGTCGCAGACACGCGACCTCACGGCCTGCACGGCGGTCATCGAGAAGAACGGCGAGCTCTATGTGTTCGCGAAGTTCTTCCTGCCGGCTGAACGCATCGACGAGGCAACGCAGCGCGACGGCCTTCCCTACAACACTTACATTCAGCGCGGTTTACTTCAGCCGTCCGGCGACAACTACGTCGACTACCACGACTGTTATCAATGGTTTGTAGACCTTGTGGAGAAATATCAAATATTCCCGCTGAAGATAGGCTACGACCGTTATTCGGCTCAGTATCTCGTTCAGGACCTGTCAGCGTACGGCTTCCATTGCCTGGACGTTTATCAGGGCGAGAACCTTTATCCCGTCATACAGGAGCTACAGGGGCTTCTGGAAGACGGGATAGTTCATATAGGCAACAACGACTTACTCAAAGTGCACTTATTAAACTCGGCCATCAAGATGTCCAACGAACGCGGACGAGGCCGGCTGGTAAAACTTAACCCGTCTCTCCACATAGACGGCACAGCTGCGCTGCTCGATGCGTTCACGGTGCGGCAGCAGTTCTATTCAGAGATCGGAGAGCAACTTAAAAACGAGGTGTGAGAATGGGGCTGTTTGATTTCCTTTTTGCAAAAGCGCCCAAACCTAAGGGTGAATATCAGGGGTCGTTCAGGATGCTGACCGGCTATGAGCCGCACTTCACCCGCTGGGGCGGCAATGTTTACGAGAGCGAGCTGGTAAGGGCGGCGATAAACGCCAGGGCGACGCACATATCCAAACTCAACGTAACGGTCCAGGGCGCTGCCAAGCCGGCGCTTCAGACGAAGCTGAAAAGGGGCCCGAACCAGATACAGACCTGGTCGCAGTTCCTTTACAGGCTTTCCACAATTCTGGACGTCCACAACACGGCCTTTATCGTGCCGGTGTACGACCAGTACGGCGAGCCGTCGGGCGTATACGCTCCGCTCCCGAACAGGTGCGAAGTGGTCCAGTATGCCGGCAAGCCTTATCTGCGTTATGAGTTCAACTGGGGCGAAAAGGCTGCTATCGAGCTCGAAAACTGCGGGATCATGACGAAGTTCCAGTACCGCGACGACTTGTTCGGTGAATCGAATCACGCTCTGCTGCCGACGATGGATCTCATCCATATCCAGAACGAAGGTATAGAGGAGGGCGTCAAGTCGGCGGCCACCTACCGCTTTATGGCGCAGCTGTCCAACTTCGCCAAGGCTGAAGACCTGGCTAAAGAGCGGAAGCGCTTCACCGAGGAGAACTTCTCCAGGGACGCTGAAGGCGGCGGTATGCTTCTCTTCCCGAACACCTATCAGAACATCAAGCAGATAGAGGCCAAACCGTTCGTCATCTCTTCCGAGCAGATGACGCTCATCAAGCAGAACGTCTTCGACTACTTCGGCGTCAACGAGGATATTCTAACCAACAAGGCCATCGGCGACGTCTGGTCCGCGTTCTACGAAGGAGCTGTTGAGCCCTTCGCCATCCAGTTCAGCGAAGTCATGACGCGGATGCTGTTCACCTTCCGCGAGCAGGGCCAGGGCAACTATGTAATGGCCACGTCGAACCGGATCCAGTACATGACCAACATAGATAAGTTGAGAGTGTCTTCCCAGATGCTCGACCGGGGCATTATGAGCATAAACGAGATAAGAGAGATATGGAACCTTCCGTCGGTCGAAGACGGAGACGTCCGCATAATTCGCGGCGAATACTACGGCGCGGACGAAAAACTGACAGGAGATGAAGATACAGATGCCGAGCAATGAACGCGAATACAGGAGCATGGAGCTCCGGCTTTTGCCGATAGAAGAGGGCGAGGAGCAGAGATATTTCGTCGAGGGCTACGCCTCCACCTATGAGCCGTACAAGCTCCTGACGATAGACAATGTGGATTATTTTGAGCGCATTGAGCCGACGGCGTTTGAAGGGGCAGACCTTTCAGACGTCGTTTTCCGTGTTGACCACGAGGGCCCTGTCTACGCTCGCAGCTCCGCCGGCACGGTCGAGCTGTGGACGGACGAGCACGGCCTTGGCCAGAGAACCGACCTGAGTAAGACGCAGAGGGCGCGGGAGCTGTTTGCCGATATCGCGGCGGGCAACTATCCCAAGATGTCCTTTGCTTTTACTGTTGCCGAAGATCGCTATGATCAGGCAGAGCATACAAGGGTAATAGAGAGGATAGCGAAGGTCTATGACGTCAGCCCTGTCGCCTTCCCCGCTAATCCCACAACCGAACTTAGCGTTTCCACCCGCGACTATTTCGACGGAGTGATCGAGATGGAGAAAGCGGAGCGACTTGAGCGGGAGAAAAGGGAGCGCCAGAAGAAGCAGATTGAGATTCTGCTGAGTATGTAAGGAGTAGTTATGGAAATCAACGAAATGACCATCGAGCAGATGGAAGCCCGCAAGGCTGAGATCCGCACCGAGCTCGAAGCTGAAGACGCAGATCTCGACGCTCTCGAAGCTGAAGTTCGCGGTATCAACGAAGAGCTTGAGAGCCGCAAGGCTATCGAAGCCCAGAAGAACGAGCTCCGCATGGCTGTCGCAGCCGGCGAGGGCGAGACCATCAAAGAAATTATTGAGGAGAGAAAAGTAATGACCAATATGGAAGTCAGAGAGTCCAAGGAATACATGGACGCTTTCGCAGACTATATCAAGACCGGCGACGACAGAGAGTGCCGCGCCCTTCTGACCGAGACCGTCTCCGGCACCGTTCCCGTACCGGCTATCGTTGACGGCATCATCCGCACCGCGTGGGAGAACGAAGAGATCCTGAACCGCTGCCGCAAGACCTACATCCGCGGCAACCTGAAGGTCGCTTTCGAGCGCTCCGCTGACGGCGCTTACGAGCACACCGAGGGCACGACCGCTGTGACCGAGGAAGACCTCGCTCTCGGCATCGTGACCATGATCCCGAAGAACATCAAGAAGTGGATCCACGTCTCCGATGAGGCTATTGCCATGGGCGGCGAGGCGTTCCTCCGCTACATCTATGACGAGCTGACCTATCAGATCGTTAAGAAGCTGGCCGACCTTGTTGTCAACGACATCAAGTCCCTCGACACTTCCGCCACCAGCACCGCTCCGGCAGCTGCGAAGATCACCGCGAACCCGAGCGTTACCCTTATCGCCCAGGCGTTCTCGAACCTCTCCGACGAGGCTCGCAACCCTGTCATCATCATGAACAAGCTGACCTATGCCGCCTTCCAGGCTGCTTACGCCGGTGCCAGCTTCGCTGTGGATCCGTTCATGGGCCTCCCGGTGCTCTTCAACAACAGCCTCCCGGCTTACAGCGCTGCTTCCACCAACGCTGTCTACGCTATCGTCGGCGACCTGTCCGGCGCTCAGGTCAACTATCCTGAGGGCGACGGCATCGTTATCAAGTACGACGACCTCTCCGAGGCCGAGGCTGACCTCGTTAAGATCGTAGGCCGTCAGTATGCTGCTCATGCTGTTACCGCTTCCGGCCGCTTCTGCAACATTGCGAAGAGCGCGTAATGAAAGTCAAGATGCTTAGAACCGCGAGGGTTTGGGCAAAAGCCGGGGACACAGTTGACGTGTCCCCGGAAGAAGCCGAGTTTCTCATTTCCGTCGGTTCTGCCGAAAAGGTACAGTCCAAGAAAAAGACTGAGGATAAAAAATGAAACTTCTGATCGCGATCCCCGCCATGGACTTTATGCAGACCGAGTTCGTGAAGTGCCTCATGAGCCTGACCGACAGGCTCCGCAAAGACGGCATTTCCTTCGCGGTCCGCATCGAAGCCGGAACGCTGGTTTATATGGCCCGCGACAAGCTGGCCAAGTACGCCATCCACAACGGCTTCACGCGGGTGCTTTGGCTTGATTCAGACATGGTATTTACAGACGACTTGCTGGAGGATCTCGAGTTCTCCGGCATGAACTTCGTTACGGGCATAGCTCACGGACGGAGAAAGCCGTATCTGTCATGTTTATTCAAGTCGTATTACCCGGAAGTCAAGCGCTGGGTCTATGAGGAATACCCGAACAACACCTTCGAGGTGGAGGCCTGCGGCATGGCCGTCTGTCTGATGGACGTTAAGATCCTGAAGGACGTGTACGACCGTTATCAGACCTGTTTCACGCCGACGGTGTGTCTGGGCGAGGATGTGGCCTTCTGCGACCGGGCCAAGAAGCTCGGCTATCATGTATACGCCGAGCCGGCTGTCAAGGTCGGCCATATAGGCCACATAACGATATATCCGGAAGATTCCATTGAGGCGAGGAACGAGATCAGATGAAACGAGTATTGATCACAGCGCCTCTGAAACAGCAAATAGGCATCTTCAACGCCTTCCAGGACGCCCTGGACAGGCTGGAGATACCCGAAGGTGTAACGGTCGACCGTCATTACGTCGTTAATGACTGCGCCGAAGTTATACCCGCCATCAGGGGCAGCTACGAAGTCATCAACACAGGCGATGTCTATATTAAGACTCACAATGACCATATATGGTCGCATGAGAACCTGAATAAGATGTCGCTGCTGCGTAACGCTACCATAAAGCGGGCTTTGGAAGGCGGCTACGACTACTGGTGGTCGATAGACACCGACCTGATCCTGGACCCGAGGACGCTGCCCGTTCTTCTGAGTGCAGACAAAGACATAGTGTCCGAGGTCTTCTGGACGCAGAGCAAAGTCGGCGGCTGGTGGTGTAACGGATGGATGTACGACCAGGCTGACGCCGACGGTCGGCTGAAAGAATTTATGAATCCCGGCTTATACAAAGTAGGTATGACGGGTGCTTTGACTTTGGTAAAGACCGACGTCTTCCGTGCGGGTGTGGATTACTCGCCTATCCCAAATATCCGCAAGGTGTTGTGGGGAGAAGACCGCTGGTTCTGCATCAGGGCGGCGTGTCTCGGTTACGAAATGTGGCTCGACACGCATTGCCCGGCCGAGCACCTGTTCACGCCGGACTTGTACCGTGACTATATGAGGAGATTGAACGATGGCGACAACTAGTTTACTGGACAAAGTGAAGCTCGCATTGAAGCTCACGACCAATGCTTATGATAACGACCTTTACGACCTAACGGAGGCTGCAAAGCTCGACCTGGGCATCGCCGGCGTTGTGCTCCCGAGTACGCTCGACGCTCTCTGCGAGCGGGCGATAATCACTTACGTCATGGTCCACTTCGGCGGGTACGCTGATGCTGATTACAGATCCGCAGACCGCATGAAAGCGTCTTACGACGAACAGAAGGCGCAGCTGCAGATGGCCACCGGCTACACGGTATGGTGACGCTATGATCAGAGCTGACGTTATTTATCTGCTGGCGGAGAGCCCTTCAAAGCATGGTTACTTTGACCCTGCCGTTTATACGGAACGAATGGTTTATTGCTCCGTTCGTTCCGTAGGCATGAACGAGTTCTACCGTGCGAAGGAGCAGGGCCTGGAGCCGGATGTGGTGTTTACCTTGGCAGCCTACGCCGATTACGACGGCGAGCGGCTGGTCAAGTGGAACGATAAGATCTACAGAGTAGTCAGGACGTATGTCGACGGCCTGAAGATAGAGCTGACGTGCGAGGAGGGAGAGTATGTCGCTACAACCGGTTAAGACAGCCCTTGATTCGACGGGTCTTCCCTTCGCCCATTACGCGTGGGCCTCGAACGCCAAGGAACGCAAGACCGACCACGGCGTTTACGCCGAGGACGGCGCTAACGACCTCTACGGTGACGATATCCACGCGGAGCACGTTATCCAGGGCACGATTGACTACTTTACCCGCGATGACAGCGGAGCGCCTCAGACGACGATTGAGACTGCGCTCGATAATGGAAAGATAGCCTGGTATCTCAACACGATTCAGTTTGAGGATGATACCGGGTTTATTCATTATGAGTGGGTTTTCGAGGTGTGAGTCATGGCGACGTTTATATGCCCCGGCCTCGAGCAATATGAAGACCAGATAGCAAAGCTGGGCAAGGATGCAGTCGGTATTTGTAAGTACGCGATATACGACGCTGCCGGCATGGTGCTGGAGGCTATCAAGGAGAATACACCGGTGGAGAGCGGAGACCTGAGAGACAGCCTTGCGCTTGCACCGATGCGAAATGATAACGGGTATATCAACACAAAGATAGAATGGGCCGGCTATGACAGCAACGGTACGCCAAACGCATTAAAAGCGGCCGTGCTGGAAAGCGGGCGTTCCAATCGAAGTAAAGTGCCGTTTATCAGGCCGGCTGTCAATCGCGTACAAAAAGCGGCGGAGGCTTCTATCGAAGCCGCGCTGGATAAGAAAATCAAACAGATCATGAAATAGGAGGCTATGTAAATGGCTGGTATAGGACTCTATGGTGTCTATTATGCTAAAGCCACAATCGCGGACGGTGTCGTCACCGGCTACACCGGCGGTGTCCAGCAGATGGGTAAAGCCATCTCTGCGAGCTTTGAGCAGAACGACCCTGACAACAATCCCCTTTACGCAAACAACGCGATAGCGGAGAACGACTCTTCCTCCGGATCCGGCGGCACCCTGACCCTGACTCTTGACAGGCTCACCCAGGATGCGGCTGTCGACCTTTACGGTCTTACGAAGAAGACGTCCACCGTTGTTGTTGACGGCACTAGTTACAACGGCACCGGCTTTGACTACAGCGGTGACGAGCAGAGCGTTCCCGTCGGTGTTGCGTTCATCAAGTGGAACCAGGTCAACGACGACCGTGGCCATCACGAAGTCGTGATATTCGCCAACGTCACCTTCGGTATGCCGTCCATGGACGCCCAGACGATGGGCGAGTCCATCGAATGGCAGACTCCGGAGATAGAAGGCACCGTCGTCGGCAAGATGGGCGACGGATCCACGCCGTGGTTCCAGACCCGCGAGTTCACGACTCAGGCGGCTGCCGAAGCGTATGTGACTTCTGTTCTGGGAGCCGGCGCTGCGACTACCTGACGCATTAGAGGAGCATTACCATGAGGATATCTTATATAGAGCTGCTTGGGAATAAATATCCCTTGTGTTTCAGCTTGTCAGCTACCGAAAAGCTGACCGATGAATTCGGCAGCCTGGAAAAGATGCAGAAAGCGCTTTCTTCCAATTCCATCAAGGCTATCAACACTATTCTTGACGCCCTTATGGAAGCCGGCCGGAAATACTGCGAGGTCGCTCACATAGATTGCCCGGCTCCCCTGCCGTGCAGACCAGCTGACCTTATCGACCTGTCAGATCCGAGCGCGGTCTCCGCGATTTTCTCCGCCATGTCCAGCGGAAATGAACGAGAAGTCGAGGTTGCCGAAAAAAACTGAGGGGCCACGCTGATAACTCGTCGGCGTGGCTATACTTTATGGGACATCTCGCCGGGCTTTCCCGCGACGAGGTGTCCCATTTACCGCTAGGCGCTGTGTTCGACCAGATAGCTTGCTATCAGATCTTCCACGGCGCAAAACAGAAGCGAGTATTAAAAGGCGACTTATTTGAACAAATGCGCCAGTTGAGGTGATGGAATGGCCACCAACATAGGGCCCAAAATTGGCATCGACGGCGAGAGCCAATTCAGGAAACAAATCAATGAAATAAACACCTCGCTAAAGACGCTCGGCACGGAGATGAAAAGCGTCACTGCCGAGTTTGCTAATAACGAAAAATCAAGCAAATCACTTGTTGCCCAGAATAAAAACCTAGAGAAGCAGACAACTGAGCTGTCTGAAAAGCTGAAGATTCAGAATCAGATGCTTGAATACGCCAAAAAGAACTACGCGGCAGATTCTCAGGAGGTTCAGCGGTGGCAGCAAGAGGTCAATAAGACTCAGGCGGCTCTTAATCAGACTAATGCCGAGATCGAGAGAAACAACGAGCTCCTCAGCGAAAAGCGCCAGGCTGTCCTTAAAGGCATAGCGACGGGCTTTACCGCTATCGCTACAGCGGCGGCAGCTGCCGTCACGGCTCTGGCGAAGATGACGCTTGATTCCGGGCAATGGGCCGACGACCTCAACACCCTGTCGAAGCAGACCGGCATATCGACCGAGGATCTCCAGAAGTATCAGTACGCTGCCGGCCGTGTAGACGTTTCCCTCGACACCCTGACGGGCTCCATGAGCAAGCTCACAAAGAACATGAGCAACGCCAGGAAGGGCACCGGCGACGCCGCTGACGCTTTCGCAGCTCTGGGTGTTGATATTACCGACTCAACCGGCGCTCTCCGTGATAACGAAGAGGTTTTCAAGGACACTATTGCCGCTCTCGGCCAGGTCGAGAACGAAACCGAGCGCGACGCTCTGGCGATGCAGATCTTCGGCAAATCCGCCCAGGATCTCAACCCGCTCATCCTCGGCGGAGCTGACGCCCTGGAGAAGCTGGGCGCTGAAGCGGAAGCGGCAGGACTTATCCTCGACCAGCAATCCGTTGACAAGCTGAACGCCGTACAGGACGCCGTAGACGGCCTGAAGGCATCGGCTCAGGGCGCAGGGCATCTGTTCTCCGTCGGCTTTGCCGGACCTATTACAGATGCTATAAACACCGTCACAGGCTACGTCCAGAAGCTGACAGGATCCTTTGAAGACGGCTTCGGCGCTATGGGCGACGCCATAGGCGAGATCCTGGCCGACCTTACGTCGAAGATAACGGAGACCCTGCCACAGATACTGGAGTTGGGCACCCAGATAGTGCTGACTCTGACGGAAGCCCTTATCAAGCAGCTGCCGGATATAGTCAAGACCGGCATACTCATGCTGACTACTCTGTATGAGAGCATTGCTTCCGCCCTGCCGGAGCTCATCCCGGTCGCTGTGGATGCGGTCCTGACGATTGTGGACACGCTTATTGACAACGTGGGCCTCCTGGTCGACTCGGCCATAGCGATAATAATGGCTCTGGCCAACGGCCTTATCAACGCCCTGCCGGCGCTGATTGAAAAGGCTCCTGAAATTGTTATGAGCCTGGTCAAGGCTATTATCGAGAACGCACCGAAGCTCCTACAGGCGTCCTGGGATCTGATAAAGACACTTGCCCAAGGTGTGCTGGACTCTATGGGCCAGGTAATAGAGATAGGCCGCAATATCGTCGAGGGCATCATCGAGGGCATCTCCAATTCGTTCACTTGGGCGTGGAACAAAATCAAAGAATGGTTCGGCAATGTGCTTGACAGAGTAAAGGATTTCCTCGGCATCCACTCCCCGTCCACTGTATTCTCGACTATCGGTGAGCAGATGGCAGCCGGATTGGGCGTTGGTTGGGACAGAGAGTTCGGTGCGGTGTCAAGAGATATAAATAACTCGATGGCATCCCTCGTTCCCGGCTCAACAGCAAATATGGGAGTACAGGCATCTATGACGGGTTCAAGTGTGCTGAACGGGGTTAGGTCGGCGATGGCGGATTCAGTTAATGCAATAGGGTCTTTCCTTGGCGGAAACGGCAACGGCAATCTAAACCTCATTCTTAACGTCAACGGGCGTGAGTTCTACCGTGCGACCCTTGCGGACTTCAGACTGATCCAGGCGCAGAACCCGATCATACTGAACGACTTTTAAGGGGTGAGGTCATGACACAGTTAATCATAAATAGTACGCCTTACCCCGAAACATCGGGCGATAAATATCAGGTATGGATTGAAGATTTAGGACAGACATTGAGGATGGCGGGCGGAAACCTTGTGTTTGAGAAGCGTGGTCAGGTCTACCACATAAGCTATTCTTACGATTACTTTACGCCGTCACTGATGCAGACTTGTCTTCAGGATCTCCGAAGCGGTGACGAGCTGAATGTGTCTTTCTTACTAGAAGACAACACGATGTCAACAGGTCTGTTCAGATGCGTGAAGTTTCCTTCCCCCGTCTTCGCATTTTCAAAAGGCTTCAATGAAAACGCACAATCCTACTGGCACAATGTATCATTTGAACTGGAGGGAGTGGAGACAGTTTGATTACCACTTCTGCCGAATATAAAACAGCGATAAACGCACCGTCAAGACGAATCGTTCCCAAGGCCGTTATCGACCTTACCGATCCCGATTTACAAGTCACTTCCACGGGTGGCGATTACGATGCTTCTTATTCGTTCCCGGCGCAGCTGACGGATAGGGATACCACTTATTCGGGTCTTATCTACGCAACGCTAGAACAGAACAGATGGCTTCTTGACGGCTCACAGAACATCATGCCGAACTCTCCGTTGACGAGGACGGGCGAACAGGGCGTTATAGGTGACACATTATGCGGTGCTGATGCAACAGGAGCAGAAACGCTTATCGTCAACATATCGGGCGTTGATACGCTTCAGATGGTTACGATGGCTTCTACGGGTCTTGTGTGTGACGGATATCCCGTGAATGTGACTTTAAACATTTACGCTTCTGGTTCGCTCATTTATTCAACAACGGAAGATTGTTCGGTCATACATGAATTTACAGGTTTTACAGCAATTCAGCCCACGGAAATCGAAATAATCGTCAACGAATGGAGTTTGCCGTATAGGAGATACAGATTCGTTGAGCTTCATCCCGGTCTGATCGAAACATGGGGCGGCGATACGATATTCCGCATGGATGTAATTCAGAAAGCCGATTTTTCAAACCTGACCTGTCCTTACGCTTCCGCAACATTGGAGCTGGACAATACAACGAAACGATTCGACCCGTCCAATAAAGACGGATTGTTCCTGTCCGTTGTGGCTAGACAGCCTGTTCCGCTTTGGTATGGTGTCGAAATAGCCGATTCATTTGAATATGTTCCCTTGGGCGTTTTCTATCAGAAAAACGAGGGATGGTCAATTCAGAATGACGGGCTGACTATCAGATGGGATTTGATTGATATAATCGGGCTTCTGTCTGAAAGGAAATACGAAGCTCCGTCAACTTTGCCGACAACGCTGACGAACTGGATAAAATCGATTGTCAATCAGCTCGGATCATCGTTCACAGGACATTATACGATTGATTCGGGTGGCTCTACTTCCCTCACCTGTCAGGCTTCTGACTTGACGGACATAACTTGCGGTGACCTTTTAAGGTTTGTTTGTCAGGCGGCGAACAAATACGCCGTGTCAGACCCGACAACTGGTTACTTACACATTAAATCGCTGGACAACACGGCGCAAAGCGTTATCGATTTGAGAACGCAGAATTCAAGACCAGGCTCACAATCTAATACAGATATTGCGTTCCTTACATTTGATATCGCCGGTGTTCAGTATTCAATTCCAGGCACGGAAGAAATATCTGATAAAACGGTCAACATCAAAAACCCGTTCATAACTACAACGGCAAAAGCAACTTCGGCGGCGCAGGTCATTCTCACGCAATACGGCGGAAACATTCTCGATGTAAAATGCCGTGGCGATATGTCAAGAGAGATAGGCGATGTGGAAACCGTTGAAGTATATCCCAATACCACAACGGCGGCACGGATCTATGAGCAGCAGCTCACGCTTGACAACGGCATAATGACGAATGTTCCGCTAAAACTCTTACAGGCAAATGGCGGTCAGTTATATACCGACTATATCCTCATTACGCAAAGCGGCACTTATACGATGCCGGCTGGCGTAACGGAGATAACGCTTGTCCTTATCGGCGGCGGTGACGGCGGTCAGGGCGGCGAAGGCGGAATGCAAAACTTGATGGGTACTGACGGCTCTGGCGGTGCTGGAGGTAAAGGCGGAAAGGTATATTCAACGCCATTGACCATCAATGACGGTCAAAGTATCGACTTCGTTATTGGTCAGGGCGGCGAAGGCGGCGAAGGCAGCCGAGTTTCGGGCGGTATGACATCTGATCCGCCTCCCATTCCCGGTTCGCTCGGTACTGCCGGAGAACCTACAACGGCCACTTTGTCCACTACATTCTCATCCGCAAACGGCAATTATATGCCTACGGGATATGTAGACCTACTTACCAACAGAGTATTCGCCGTTCCCGGAAGCAAAGGTAAAGACAATCAGAAAGACCCGAAACAGGGCGCAAACGGCACGGCCAAACGAGGAAACGGCGGTAACGGCGGAGATGGTGGCAACGGTGCGGTCTTCGGTTACGATGAAGATTTGTTCGGGCAGCCAGCTCCTGATGGCGGTATATATTCAGGATGGTACATCAAAACGCCTCCTACGGCTGGCGAAAAAGGAGGCAACGGTGGTTCGGGCTGTGCGATAGTATTTTATGCGAGGTAAATGATATGGCAAATTTAAGTTACACGGCAGCAGAGATTGACACTCTGCTCGGAAAAGCTGATACTGCGGTTCAGCCTGAAACAACGGGCGACCTCGATAATCTTGCGACTTCGACAAAGACCGACCTAGTTTCGGCAATAAACGAAACTTTTACATCTGTCAGTGATGGGAAGACCGTGATCGCTGCCGCCATTACTGACAAAGGCGTAACAACGGCGGCGACAGATTCTTTTTCGACAATGGCATCAAATATTGCGCTGATTACTACAACACCGACATTGCAGACTAAAAGCGCAACGCCAACGGAATCGGCACAGGATGTCGAAGCTGATGACGGCTATGACGGACTTTCAAAAGTCACGGTGGCTGCCATCAGCTCGTCTTATGTCGGTTCAGGTGTTGCGAGAAAATCATCCAGCGATCTGGAGGCTTTGGGTGCAACGGTGTCCGTTCCGGCTGGTTACTATGAAAACAGTGCTTCTAAAGCGGTTTCAAGTGGCACAGAGGGTACGCCGACAGCGACAAAGGGAGCGGTGAGCAATCACGCCATTTCCGTCACGCCGTCTGTTACCAATAGTGCCGGATATATCAGCGGAGGCACGAAGACAGGAACGGCGGTCACTGTGACCGCTGATGAATTAATCAGTTTTTCCACTATTCGCACGGGCAGCACTGCGCCATCGTCCTCATTAGGATCAAATGGCGATGTCTACATTCAGACGAGTTGAGGTAAATTATGGCAACGATACGACTTGTTCCCAGTGCTTATACACGCAGCAGTAGTTCATATGTTGTTGTTTCAGACCCTAGCAATATGTACACGAATACAGACAACACAACGAATTATGCGTCTTTGCGAGGACGAGGTGGTCGTTCTAGTAATACAACATATTATGCGTTTATACATGGCTTCAATTTTGATGATGTCCCCAGCGATGCTAATGTGACAAAGTTTGTTGTCAAAATAAAGTGTTCAAAAAATGAGTATCAAGATGTGGGCGGATCATATCGACTTCGTCTTGCAAGCACTCCCAGCAGCAGCAGCGTCATATCAAGCACGACAGCGCAGACAGATATTAGCACGACACCGAACATAATTACACTTCCAACAGGTTCTCGAACTTGGGCGCAGTTAGTCGGCTATGGTGCAAACTTTTCTATTGAAGTTCCGTTGCGTAACAATTCAACTACAAGTTCAAATTATCCTTATGTATATGTTTACGGCGCAGAAATTGAAGTCACATATACTGCCGCCTCAAATAAATTGTTTATTAAACAAAACGGAATTTGGGTCGAATCGACACATGTTTATAAAAAAACAAGCGGTTCGTGGGTCGAACAAAACGATTTAACGCAAGTGTTCGATAACGGCACGAACTACGCTGTCGAATGAGGCGTGATATGAGCATACTTGATTCACTTATCACTTACAGAACCGCATACGATGTTCAGCGTCTGACAGACCTTATGAACAAAGGCTGGCAGAACATGACGGCAGACGAAAAGAACGAGTTTCTATACGGAACAACGCCGCTGATGGATGCAAACGGGCAACTGCTGTATGACAGCAACAATGAGCCGTTGTATGTAGCCGGTGGGAATGTTTTGGGTGCATACAACTACACTGACCTAAACAGGGTCGAAGAAGCTGTCGATTACATTGCAGACGAACTTGTTCAAGCTCCGCTGACTTTGCAAGCGTATGCCACTTCGCTGGGCGTTGCGTGGGATTCATACTTCGATGTTCCGTATGATCCTACGGATTATTCAAACCTTACGATAAAAACGAATTGGGCGGTGACAGATATACCGAGCGTCACGCAGATGAATCGGTATTACAACAATCTTGCTCTTATCCGTGCGGCCTTACCTGTTCAGATAGTCCTCCCGTCCAGTATGAATTATCTGACTTATTCGGGAGCAAATGATATTGAACGAATGCTTTTGATGATGCATGATGCAATCGCTGACGAGATTGAACTGAAAGAAACATACATCAAATCAGCCGCAGAGTGCTACAAATCCGGCGAATTCTATTCCGGCGAGGTGTATTAAATGCAAGACAGAGTTTCAACATATCCGGGGCGTATTACACTAACGCCTGTTGCGGGTCAGACCAACACTTACGATTGGGCAAGAGCTGACGAGCCGACAGTTGACGGAACGCCGCTAAACAAAGCGACTTTTCTTCCCGATTCTGTTGCAAGCGCAATAGGTACATTGACAGGCACAACACCGACACTTCCTTCGGGTGCTTTAAGCGCACTTACTACTGCGTTGAGCAATCTAGGTCTTACCAATAATGCAAAGATTCAATATGGCAGCAGAACAGGCACGGGCGGAACTGGCGGTGTTTCGCTTACTTTTGCATTTAAGCCTTATCTAATAATTATGTGGCGAGCAAACGCACAGTTTGGCGGTGGCAGTTATGGCGGCAACGAATACGGGTGTATTTGGGTAAAAGGTCAGACGAATGCGGGTATTTCAACTGGAACATTTTATCAGACATTTACATTGTCAAACTATGAAAAGACATGGAAAATCACAACTTCAGCTTCGTCAGATAAGGCACTCAAAACATACAATGTGTCGGGCGAAACATATTACTATGTAGGAATAGGAGCGTTGTGATGAAAATAATTGAAATTGAGCCGCTTGAAAATGGAGCGCATGACAACTTCACAACAAACGATAATATCGATATTCCCGAAGGATGGGCGTTGATTCCCGATGATATGGAGATCCCCGAAACATTCCCTTTTGTAAATATCACGGTGGCTGCGACATCGCTTGGGAACTTCGTTGTTACTTCCATGATGCCGGGCGTTGTTCCGCCTTCCCCACCGCAGCCCGAACCCGAACCGACAGCAGATGAAATACTCGATGTTCTTTTGGGGGTGACGGAATGAACAAACTTCAGATGGCTGAACAGTTCAGAAAAGCCGTTCAGCTTTATTCGCAGACACTTGACCCCGATTCGGCTCTGATCATCGCAACTGTATTCGACCCGTGGCAGCCGAACACGGCGTATAAAATCAACGAGTATATCACCTACGGCGAAAACGAGGTTGGCGATCCGCAGCTGTACCAGGTGTTACAGGCGCACACTTCACAGGACGATTGGACACCTGATAATACGCCGTCACTTTACAAGGCTATTGGCATAGACGGCGGCTATCCAGTATGGGTTCAGCCTGTCGGGGCTTTTGATGCTTATCGTATTGGCGATATAGTCAGTTACAACGGCGTTCTTTACATCTGCGTATCAGATTACAATGTATATCCGCCTGATGTATTTGGGTGGGAACTTTATGAGGAGGCTTAAACATGATTAACATTATTCAGACGGGCGCACTCTTGAACGCCGACCTTACACCGACAAATGCAGCTGCGGCGGTACTGGTCGGTCTTTCCACGGACACCCCTAAGCCGACAAACGCCGGCAACGGATGGCTCTTCCTTGAAATGGACACTTGCAAGAAATATCTGTTTGACGCAGATAACGAGACTTGGAGGGAATGGGCATGATGGATATGTATTCTTTCATGCTCGGCAGTAAATCCGGCGGTGGCGGTTCGTCTATTACCGTTGAATCTCTGTCCGTAACCGAAAACGGCACTACAACTGCGCCCACGGGAAAAGCCTATTCTCCCGTTGTAGTCAATGTGCCGAATTCTTACTCCGCTGGCGATGAGGGCAAGGTCGTTTCCAATGGTGCTCTTGTATCGCAGACGAGCGATACCGTCACGCAGAACGGCACAGTGGACACTACGCTTATTAATTCTCTACTGGTCAATGTTGCCAGTGGTGGCGGCGGTCTTGTTTCCGAATCGGGAACATGGACACCTTCAGCGGACACAGATGCCGACACTATTACCTTTGCAAACAGCCACACCAAACTCCCCGTTTTGTGTGTAGTTTTTGATAACACTAACACTTCGGTAACGCCAAATGAAACAGTTTTAGCCTTTCAATTTATTGATTATACAAATATTTCCACAGACGGCATTTCAAGGGCAGACACTTCAAAAATCTACGCAACTATTAACCAGTTGGTTCTCAGCAGTAATTCGTCCACTTCCAATATTACGAGAAACTGTTCTAAAAAATCATCTTTAGCCCTTGCCTCAAGCGAAGCGTATCCTCGTTACTGGGTTACACCCACGCAGATAAATCTTCATGGTCTTAATTACTATTTTAGAGCCGACAGAACTTACAAATGGCTCGCTATTTGGCCTCCTGAATCATGAACCAACAAAAGGCAATAGCGGTCGGGGTGAGATAAATGACAGATAGAGACAGACTTGTTGATACCGCCCTCGGTGAGGTCGGTTACCTTGAAAAATCCCGTGATGCGTATGTCAGAAACCCCGCCGTTATTTGGTACAAGTTAGACGGAGCGGGGTACGACAACTACACCAAATATGCGTATGAGGTTGACCAGTTGGACTGGTTTGCGGTCTATGTACAAGGGCAGCCTTGGTGTGCAACATGGGTCGATGACATGTTCATAAGGACTTTCGGCGAGGCGGAGGCAGCCCGTCTCAAAAACCACGGCATATATGACTCGCTTGTCGATTGTGCGATTGACCAATACAAAGCGATGGGCAGATGGTTTGACTATCCCGAAAAGGGTGACCAAGTCTTTTTCGCCAAAGCAAACGGAATCGACCCCGCTCATACAGGTATTGTCGTGGATGTGGATGACACCTATGTCCATACAGTTGAGGGTAATACGAACTCACAGGACGGACATGTGGAGAGTAACGGGGGCGGTGTCTTTAGGAAAAAGTACCGCCTCAACTATTACAGGCTTTTAGGATTCGGCAGACCCCGATGGGAGGATGATGATATGGATATCAAAGGACTTTTGGAGATGCTGAAAAAGGCATCACCCGAAGAAAGAAAAGCACTTGGTAAACAGTTGGACGAATGCGTTTACGAATACCGCGTGAAACTGGATTGTCCGGGATGGGCTGAAGATGAACTCCAGGAAGCAAAAGACGCCGGCATAACCGACGGAACGAGGCCGATGGTCTACGGAACGCGACTTGAATCGGCGATTATGTGCAAGAGGGCCGTCGATGACAAAAAGTAAGCTGACGAAATTCGCCAACGTGATAATCGTCGTCTGCGTCGCCATGGGCGCTCTGATGACGGCGGCCGTTATCTACGAATACAGGCGGCTCGACACCGTGCTGCCGGCGAACGTGCTGACCGTGCTCTTCGGGTTCTGGGGCGGCGAGCTCCTGATCATCGCCCTCCGCCAGATATTTGGATCCGACGTCGTCAGCCAGAAGCATAAACCAAAGGAAGAGGAGTTTACGACGATATGAAATGGATAGAACTGTTGGTCGCCATCCTGAGCGGCCTCGTTATCTGCATCCCGCTCGCGGCCCAGCTGGTCGAGAACGTACGGGAAGCCGTACAGGAGAAAAACTGGGCGACCCTTCTCGGCATGGTCATGCAGTTCATGGCCGAAGCCGAGCAGAGCTTCAGCACCGGAGCCCAGAAGAAAGCGTTCGTCATGGCCCAGCTGGAAGCAGCTGCGGCGGCGGCCAACTATAACCTGACGGACGAATCCCGCGATAAGATCTCGCTGATGATAGACGCCATGTGCGCCATGGCCAAGGTCGTCAACGTGTAAGAGGTGAGCTGGAGTGGTAAACATTATCTGTGCAGTCATTGCCGGTGTATGCACCGTCCTGTGTGCGATCATCGGCGCTGTGGCCAATAAACAGCAGAAAAAGAATGAACGCCGCGCCGAGCTCCGGCAGAAAGAGAGTCTTCTCTCCCTGCGGATGATGGACGCAACGCTCCAGCTGTCGACCGTTACGGCAAACGCCCTGACAGGCGGTCACAATAACGGCAATGTAGAACAGGCCCGTGAAGCCGCTCAGAGGGTATCAGAAGAATACCAGGAGTTCATGAGAGGCATCACGGCCTTTGAAGTAGGTAAGTAGGCTTGCACTCCTCATGGGTGCGCTCCTCCTTAATCCCCCGGGTGGCTTCGGCTGCCCGGGGCTTTTTTTATTGCGAAAATGTGCTAAAATGATGATAATAATACCCGGAAAATGTGCAGTAATCGTCAATATATTGCCAACAAACGATAAAAACCATTGAAAATTAAGCGGTTTCTGGCGGTCTTTGAGGGTTCGAATCCCTCCTTCTCCGCCACGCTGAAAGCCTTGAAAACCTTGAGTTTTCAGGGCTTTTTTGCTATCCATGTCCCTCGGGACCATTTGATATATTTGATATAATTAATATACGTTTGCCAATGAAATGCCAATGAAAAATCACCGCTCGAAAAATTCCCTGAACCCGGCGGTGTATCTGTCGATGTCGCTCTGGGCGATGTGCGTGTAGATCCTCATGACCGTCTGCTCGTTCGACCAGCCGCCGATCTCCATCGTAATGCGGCTCGGTATGCTCAGATGATAGGCCAGACTGGCGAAGCTGTGGCGGAGGCCGTGGACGCTCACTTCGGCTGCCCCGATGGCCTTGCAGACCTTGTTAATCTGCTTCCGTAACAACGCCTCGTCACAGGGCATCAGAGGCTCTGTATCGCGTTTTTCTTTTAGGGCCTGTCGTAACTCGGGAATAAGAATGGGAACACGCCTGGACGAGCCTACGGTCTTGTTCTGCCGTTTAAACGTCTGCTTGTTGTGTTCGTCGGGAACGACCGCTCCGGAGACCGTTATAAAGTCGTCTCCGACGTCGTCCCAGGTGAGCGCTTTTATCTCTGACAGGCGGAGCGAATTGAGCGCCAGCAGGGCCGGCAGAACGTACTTCGTTTTTGATATATTCTCCACGAATTTCGGTATCTGATCCGGTGTGAGATATTTCGGCTCCGCGGGGATCCTCTGCGGCAATCTGACCTTCGGGGCGATATCGTACTCCGCCAGCACGGTGCGGACGAGTCCCCATGTGTTGACAACCGTTTTCGGCGCGTAGATCCTCGCCTCGTCATCCACGGCCCGCTGCCAGCTGCGGACGTTCCCTATCGGCTTATCCATGACCGTCGTCATCCGCGACCGCTGGATGGTCCTGTAACCGCGTATAGTGGACGGAGAGAGCACGTTATACCGTGAGGATATGTAATCGTCTATCGCCTGGCGGAGCGTCACAGAAGCGCCTGTACGGCCTTGTATGAGGCCCTGCTTTATGGCTATGGCTTTAGCCTGGCATTTGTCGTACGTCGGCTCGGTTATGGGTATCGACTTCCCGTCCAGACGGAGCCGGCAAAAGTAGGATCCGGACGGCAATTGTGTTATTTTCGGTATTTTCATTTTAGTATTTTCGTCATTCCGTTAGGGAACAAATGTCGCTATGATGTCGCTTAATGTTCACTAATCTGTAACTGATTTTTAGTGCATTGTATTGCATTTTTCGTGCAATTATAGGAGAAAATACCGTTTCGCCCTTGTTACGCTCAAATATGGCGGTAAAATGGGTATAGGAAGATGGTTATGACCTCCCATCTGTATTTCTCCTTTTTTGTTTTCCTCTTTAATCATGATAGGCAGCGGGACCGTCCGGGTGGGCAACCGGGCGGTCTTTGCTGTTATGAGGCGTAACCTTCGAGCTCGGCCGCCGATTTGGCGGAATACAGATCTCCGTTCTGGATATGCCGGAGCTCATGCTCCAGAGCCGCCCGCTGGATCTCCTCCGGCAGCAGCGAATTGATGTAAATAGAGTATGTGTCGTCGTCGTTGGGCGTTACGAATCCCCTGACGGCCCATGGCAGCGGTATAAACCTTACGAAGTAGTCAATCATTCTTTAAAGCCTTTAGTATTGAAATGGTCTTCTTCACGTCTTCCGGCGTGGCGTCCTTCGACAACTTGAATAACACTCGAAGATCCGGGCGTTCCTTACAAGCTTCGAGAATTTCAATGAGCTCATCTCCCACCGAGATGGGCTCTTTTCTTCCCTCTTCAAACAAACGGCCGACTGGGACACCCAGATAATCAGCTATCTTCTGGATCGTGTCGGTCGACAGGGCCCTCGTCCGTCCGCTGTTGAGCTCTGACATAGTGGTCCGGCTGATGCCGCACTCGTCGCACATCTTGCTGACAGAGATTCCCTTTTCTGCACACAGCTCCTTGATAATTTTGTACATTTTGCAAACTCCTGTTTTGGTTATGTTTGACAAAATGCAGAAATCTGAACCATTTACGCTCAATTCATCTTGACTTGAACAGAATACTGCACTAAAATAGGCTTGTGGCACAGAGTTCTGCATTACAACTGACTGCATGATTATTATACAGGACTCTGTATCAAAAATCAACTACAAGATGTAGGGAGGTTAGACATGAAGGACTACAAGAAAACGGTTCTGTGTGCGCTTATCGACCACGACATGACACAGACAGATCTCCGGAGGGCCGTCACGGCGAAGACCGGGCTGTTCTGTGACAGCGCATACATGACCAGGATCCTCAACGGCGAGCGCAAGGCACCGAAGATCCGCGCAGCCATAGCGGAGATCCTCGACTTGCCGGAGGAGGTGTACGATGCCGAGCGTTAAGTATTACCAGCCGCCGACCAAATCAGCCTTCGTGAAACGACTGACGGAGACATACGGGGAACTATGCAGCGCCGCTTCGGTGACGAAGATCCTCGGCTTTAAGAGCTACTCGGTCGTTTACAACTGGCTGAAGGAAAACGACGTTCCGGCGTTTGACATCAACGGGCGGAAGCGCTGGCAGACGGAAATGATAGCAAAGCGCATCTGGGAGGCGAAAGCATGACACCTTTGAAGTCTATCAGAGCGAAGTGCATCGACTGTTGTTGCGGGCAGATTTATGAGGTAAAGCGCTGTGTATGCGTAGAATGCCCACTCTACCCGTTCAGAATGGGGCACAATCCCAACCGTCAAAAGATACGGCAAAACGACTCCGAGTCAAACACTACCCACTCTAGTGGGGTCTAAACGGCAAAAGTGGGGGTCAGAAACATGACAAATCAGCAGAAGGCCATCATCGAGCACATTAAAGCGCATGGCAGCATCACCAACATCGAGGCCATGAAGGCGCTGGGTATGTGCGACTTCCGCAAAAGGATATCGGAGCTTAAGCGGCTCGGCTACGATATCGTGGACATCCTGGAGCCGAATACGAACAACCATTGTTATCACAAACGATACTTTTTGAGGGGAGAACCGAACAATGTTTGAAGCAATAGCGATATGCGCGATTTACGTCGGGCCGTTCATCCTGGCGATGACTATCGGGGCGTTCATCTTCGAGACGCTGATACCGGCGATCAGGCGCAGCAGAGCGAGGAGGGCAAGACGTGAGTTTAATAGAACGCTACACGGGTAAGGATCCCGCGGGCCCGATCGGCGAGTGTGCATGGTGTGGTAAGCCGATATACAACACCGACCACATGTATGACCTCGACGTCATCTGCCCGGAGTGCGACGAAGTGGCCTATAAGGGTTCCACGGCCGTCGACTTCATCGTGCATCTGCTTAAAGAGGGCCAGGTCGGCAGCGTCATATCGTTCTTCATGGACAACAGGCTGGACGACTGGACGGAAGCCTTCGGAAATTTCGTACGATTCTATTTCTCGGAGGACTATGACAAATGGGTAAAATTTTAGGCCGTCGTGCGGCAACACGGCGACCCAAAAAAGAAAGGGTATCTAACTATGGCAAATGTATCACACGCGGGAACGGGAGTCAAGAGCTACCTGACGGCGAAGGTGGAGATCTACTTCCCCGAAGGCATCGCCCGGTGCTCTACTTGTCCGTTCTTGGAAACATACGCCCGAAAACAGTGCCGAAGAACGGGCGAATATATCGTTGACGACCGCTTCCAGGGGCTGTGGTGCCCGCTGGATCTCCAGCTGCCGACACCCGACGAGGACAACGACGAGGAGCTCAGACGGGCCCTCGGCATGGCGGCCGAATATATTCAGGAGCTTTGCGCGAAGCATCCTGAGCTGAAGAAATTACTTAAATAGGAGGAACACTAATTGGAGATTAGGTTCAATCTTGACGACAAAGAAATCTCGAAGATTTGCAAATCTGAAGTAGAATTGGCTGCTTCTGTTGTTGTCAGAAAGATGATAACTAATGAGCAGTTTTTTAAAAACGCTCTAACCGAAGGTGTAAAAAACATCATTAAAGAAGAACTAACTGAAGTAAGCGAGTCAGATTTGCGAAACATTATTAATGCAGCTATTCAGAAATATACGCCAGAGTATATAAACACTTATTTCAATTCAACACTGTCTTATATGCTCGCGGACATAACAAAAGAGGTTGTTTATTCAGAGAAACAAGCAATTATTGACGCGGTTATAAAAAGAGCGTCCTCTGAAATCTACAAAAGAGGGTTAGGCAGGTTTTTTGGAGAGTTTACAAAAATAATGAACACGGAGGAGGAACACTAATGTCACTTATCATATCAGCGAACACGAGCGGCAGCTCCATCGCTCCGCTGGAAGCGGGAACCTATCCCGCCATCTGCTACGGCCTTGTCGACATCGGCTGGCAGTATAACGAGGCTTACAAGAAGAGCTCGCCGAAGATCATCATCATGTGGGAGATCCCGGGCGAGACGATAACCATCGACGGCGAGGAGAAAAGCCGAGTGATCAGTCAGACCTACACGGTCAGCCTGAACGAGAAGGCCACGCTGCGTAAGGATCTCACGTCGTGGCGGGGCAAGGACTTCACCGACGAGGAGCTGAAGGCATTCGACATCAGGTCGATACTGAACGTGCCTTGCCTTCTGAACATCATCCACAAGGAATCGAACGGAAGGACCTATGCGAACATCAGCGGCATCATGAAGCTGCCGAAGGGCGTCAAGGTGCCGAGGGGCACGATGGAGCCCATCATCTTCGACCTGGATGCGTCAGATCTCGACGAGATCAAAGAGCTGCCGGAATGGATCCAGAAGAAGATCCAGGAGAGCGACACCTATAAAGAGCGTCTCGCCGGCATCGGCCATGAGACCGACGACGACGGCGAATACGAACAGCCAGGCATGGGCGATTACGAAGACGACGAGCTGGAGCTTCCTTTTTGAGGGGGCTCCGGCAGATATGGCAAAATCTTATATACCTATCTTTCTTGATTGGCGCGAAAGCACCGAGGAGCTGACAGCAGCTGAAAAAGGACGTCTGGTAGACGCTCTGGTCGAATACGCCAGGGGCGGGAGCTGGAAAGAGTTTATCAAAGGCAACGAACGCTACCTCGTTAAAGAGCTCATCCTGAAGATAGACAGATTCAACGACTTTTCGCAGAAACAGGCCGAGGCAGGTCGACGTGGGGGTCTGGCGAAAGCTAGCAAAGCCTGGCAACCCTTAGCCATGCTAGACGATGCTATAGCGAATCCTAGCACCGACTACCTCAATAACAATATCAAAGACAATAACAATATCAATATCAATATAAGAGAAGACGTTACTAACGTAACGTCCAAGAGAAGATTTATCCCGCCGACAGTCGAAGAGGTCAGGGCTTATTGCGACGAACGGCACAACAACGTCGACCCGGATATGTTCATCGACTTCTATCAGTCGAAAGGATGGACGGTCGGTAAAAGCCCGATGAAAGACTGGAAGGCCGCCGTCAGAGGATGGGAGCAAAGGGATAAACAGCCGGCAAAGAAAGCCAAAGCGGGGCGTATGGACTTTATCCTTAATTCATTGAAGGAGGATCTCAAGAGTGACCAGCACGGAAATAAAAGGCTGCTTATCTCTGATGGGGCTGTTGTGGACGAGCTATAAACCGCCTCAGAGTGAAACAGACATGGCGGCAGCCATTGCCGTCTGGACAGAATACTTCGGTAATATACCATGCGATGAAGTCGCGACGACGATTAAAAGCATGGCTGCCGAAGGAACCGAGTTCGCTCCTCAGATCGGTCAGATCTACGCCAGGATAAAAGAGAACCATACGCCCAAACTTAAAGGCATCGACAACCCGTTTGTCCAGCTAGCCTTCACAGCTGCGAAGATGGAAGACTTGGATCCGCCGGAAGCGACCGACCTTGCGACGGTCAGAGCCTGGTGGAGGAACGTATACAAATTAGGAGGAACACATCATGGTAATGACTAAAGGCGACATAATACAGGAATACAAACAGGCGAAGAACCACCGGGCGCAGATAACCATCCTTGCTGATCAGAACCTTATCAGCGAACAGGCTATAGTCGATATCCTTCTCGCGGGAGGATGCGACGTGCCGATGGGCTATAAGTATCGCAAGCTGCCGAACAGCAGCTACGACAAAGCATCCGTTAAAAGCGGGAACAAAGCCAAGCCGAAGAAAGAAGACCCTGACCCTGCAATAGAGACGGAGACGGTCACGATCAGGCGGAGCGAGGCTACGAAGATGATAGCCGAACAGGCCGCGCTGGATACAGTCCGCGAGTTTCTGAAAGACCATGAGAAGTCGTGGGACGAGTTCTGCTACTTCATGGGCGGCGTCGTGGATCTCGTTTGCATGATTAGTAAGAGGTGCGGGTAATGGCGGAAAGAATACAGGTTATCATGTGCCCGGTCGACAGACCGCCGTACGTTACCAACATCAGCAATACTTTGGAGAATATGCAGCGCACCGTCGGCGGGTACATCGAGACGGTAACGCTGGATGGCTGCTCTGCTGTTATCTGTAACGAGGAGGGGCGGCTGCTTGGTTTACCGGATAATCCTTCCCTGCCGGGCTACGTCGGTGACTGTTTCATCTGCGGATATGAAGGTGATGAGTTCACCGACATCCAGGAGATAGACAAGAAGGTCATCTGGTTCCTTTGCAAAGACAACTACAAACACTATGGCAAGAATCACGATTCGGCTGCCGTACCCGGCTAAGGTCAGCCAGTACGGCGACAACGCATATTACTCCGGCAAGCATTGGAGCGTCCGGAAGCGGGACAGCGACTACTGGCACGACCTTCTCATGGTCGAGGCTCCGTGGGACAGAGGCCCGCTCCGGTCGCCCGTCCGGCTGGAGTTCTACTGGAACGACCGCATGGATCTGTCGAACCATTCCATGATGGCCAAGATGATAGAGGACGGTATCAAGGGCCGTATCATCGAGGACGATTCACGCAAGCACGTCCAGGAGATAACGCACAGGTTCTATAACGAGAAAGTTATAACGATAGTCGTGGAGGAGATGGAAGATGGCTGAATACATAGACAAGGCGAAGCTGAAGCGGCATTACGGCTGGTGGAACAATGAGAACCAGCAGCTGTTTGATACCATCGTCGACGTCCAGCCGATAGCGGACGTAAAGCCTGTCGTGCACGGCATGTGGATGAATCCTGTGAGAGGCAAAGGCTGGACGACGATAGCAACGTGTTCTGTATGCGGGGAACGCCAGGTGCTTGAGTGTATAAACTTCTGCCCGCATTGCGGGGCTGACATGGGGGTGAGTGTTGACCGTGGATAGCGAAACTTATGTGTATAATGCACTTTGCGCTCAATGTTTTCATGAAAAGGAATGTCATGAAAATGTGACGACGTGTGCAAGATACGACGAGCTGCTTGAGGCGCTGAGCGTAAAACTGAAACCGTGCCCGTTCTGCGGATCTGACGAGCTGGAGCTCGCGTTGAATGGTATCGGCAACTGGTCGGTGAGTTGTCTCGGCTGCGGCGCTACGGGCCGTGACGAGCGGAAAGCTGACAAGGCCGTCGAGGTATGGAACAGGCGTTACGAAGAGGGCGTTACCTTCTGCGGCGATTGCCGCTGGTGGGACAATGCCGGCAAATGCAAGCTGCATCGTATATCGACAAAGATGGGCGACTATTGCTCGGGAGCGTGGCGGATAT